>ERZ773107.127-NODE-127-length-81253-cov-6.645730_pt1 | contig 81253 bp, 100 predicted proteins | sample MGYA00580571_ERZ773107 | MGnify/ENA primary metagenome ERZ773107 (study PRJEB29015, sample SAMEA2737843) | human gut metagenome | biome: human gut; feature: human-associated habitat; material: faeces | place: China | collected 2012 ... | reverse complement strand
TAATTAAATATACAATATAAATTGATTGAAAAAAAGCTAAAAATAATGTATAATATGTATGTTAAATTAATTTAGGAGGAAAATAATGTTAATTGCAAGTGGCGTAACAGTCAGATTTGGAAAAAGAACTCTTTTTGAAGATGTAAATATAAAATTTAATAAAGGGTGTTGTTATGGAATTATAGGTGCAAATGGAGCAGGAAAATCAACCTTTTTAAAAGTACTTTCTGGAGAATTAGAGCCTAGTAAAGGAGAAGTTACTAAGGAAAAGACTGAGAGAATTTCTGTATTAAAACAGAATCACTTTGCTTATGAAGATGAAACAGTAATGGATACTGTTATAATGGGTAACCAAGAGCTATACAATATAATGAAAGAAAAAAATGAAATATATGCTAAACCAGATTTTTCTGAAGAAGATGGAATGAAGGCTGCAAAATTAGAAGAAAAATTTGCAGAACTAGATGGTTGGAATGCTGAATCTGATGCAGCTATTTTGTTAAATGATGTTGGAATTGATGCAGAGAAACATTATAAATATATGAGAGAACTTGAAGCAAAAGAAAAGGTTAAAGTCCTTTTGGCACAGGCTCTATTTGGCAATCCAGATATTTTATTATTGGACGAGCCAACAAATGATTTGGATTTGAAAACAATAAATTGGTTAGAGGAATTTTTAATTAATTTTGAAAATACCGTAATTGTTGTTTCACATGATAGATATTTTTTAAATAAAGTTTGTACAAATATAGCAGATGTTGATTATGGTAAGATAAAGGTGTTCCCTGGAAATTATGATTTCTGGTATGAGTCTAGTCAATTATTGCAAAAACAAATGAGAGAGCAGAATAAGAAGAAAGAAGAGAAAATAAAGGAATTACAAGCATTTATTGCAAGGTTTAGTGCTAATGCTTCTAAGTCTAAACAAGCTACTTCAAGAAAGAAATCATTGGAAAAAATTCAATTAGATGAGATTGTACCATCTAATAGAAAATATCCTTATATAGATTTTAAACCAGATAGAATGCCAGGAAATGAAATTTTACAAGTTAAAAATATTTCTAAAACAGTCAATGGAGAAAAGATTTTAAATAATGTGTCCTTCACTGTAAAGCCAAATGATAAGATTGCTATTGTGGCAGATAACGAAAATGCTAAAACTGTTCTTTTCCAAATAATTGCTGGTGAGATGGAGCCTGATGAAGGTAAAATTATATGGGGAACTACAATTACAAATAATTATTTTCCAAAAGATAATAATTATTTATTCCAAAGTGATTTGTCTATAACTGATTGGCTTAGACAGTATTCTAAAGACCCAGATGAAACTTATGTAAGAAGCTTTTTAGGAAGAATGTTATTCTCTGGAGAGGAAGCTTTGAAGGCTGTAAACGTATTGTCTGGAGGGGAGAAGGTTAGATGTGTTCTTGCTAAGATGATGCTTTCTGGAGCAAATTTCTTAATTATGGATGAGCCAACAAACCATTTGGATATGGAAAGTATTACCGCCTTGAATGACGGAATGGTTAAATTCCCTGGAAATATGATATTTACATCTCATGACCATCAATTAATGCAAACTGTTGCAAATAGAATTATTGATATAAAAGAGAATGACGTTATAGATAGAGAAGTATCGTATGATGAATACCTAGGTATTGAATAAAAAATTATAAAATTTTGATATACAATTTTATTAAATAAAAAAGTTAATTTATTTAAATTTGAAATAGTATTGATAAAAAGAGTCTTTATTGGATAGCAATTTAGATTCTTTTTTATTGTTCGCTTTAATTTTAGAAAATATTGTGATATATTAAGGAAAACTTGATGAGGAAAGAGGTAGAATAATGGATAAAATATCGGAAATTATAGCAGATGAATTGGGTGTAAAAAAGAGCCAAGTTGATAGTACCATAAAATTGATTGATGATGGAAATACTATTCCATTTATTGCGAGATACAGAAAGGAAGCAACAGGAGGTCTTTCGGACGAGCAGTTAAGAAATCTTGGAGAGAGACTTACATATTTAAGAAATTTAGAGGAGAGAAAGCAAGAGGTTATAAAATCTATTGATTCACAAGGAAAACTTACTGATGAGATTGTGAAAAGTTTGAAACAAAGTAAGACTCTTGCGGATGTAGAAGATATTTATAGACCTTATAAGCAAAAGAAGAGAACCAGAGCTACTATTGCCAAGGAAAAAGGTTTGGACGAACTTGCAAAAATAATATTAGGACAAGATTCAAGTGTAGATATTGATGAAGTAGCCAAGAGCTTTATTAATGAAGAAAAAGGCGTAAATGCTGAAGAAGACGCCAGGAGTGGAGCATTAGATATTATTGCAGAGGCCATTTCTGATGAGCCAAAATATAGAAAACAAATTAAACAAATTTGTTACAGAGATGGAATTATAACAACAAAAGCAGCTAAACCAGAGGAAAAATCGAGTTATGAAATGTATTATGATTTTGCTGAAAAGGTTAACAGAATTCCAAGCCATAGAATATTGGCAATTAATAGAGGCGAAAAAGAAGAGTTTTTGAAAGTAAAAATAGAAAAGCCTACTAAAAAAATATTGGAATTAATTGAAAATGATATAATTAAGGATAGAAATAGCCAATATGTAAATTTATTGACGGCTTGTGTTGAAGACAGTTTTTCAAGATTAATTGAGCCATCAATAGATAGAGAAATTAGGTCAGATTTAACGGAAAAGGCCGAAGAGCAAGCAATAAAGGTTTTTGGAAAAAATGCCAAACAATTATTGCTAACTAGTCCGATAAAAGGCAAAACAGTTATTGGATTTGATCCAGCCTACAGAACTGGCTGTAAGATTGCTGTAATTGATGAAACTGGTAAGGTACTTGATACTACAACAGTATATCCTACAGAGCCACAGAATGATGTTGAAGGAGCTAAAAAAGAATTAACAAAATTAATTGCAAAATATAATGTAGACATGTTTGCAATTGGAAATGGAACGGCCTCAAGGGAATCAGAGCAATTTGTATCTGATTTAATTGCCGAGATAAAAGAAAAATATAATAAAGATTTAGTTTACGTAATTGTATCTGAGGCAGGCGCTTCTGTATATTCTGCATCAAAACTTGCAACAGAAGAATATCCAGATATTAATGTTTCTCTAAGAGGAGCAATCTCAATTGCCCGTAGACTTCAGGACCCATTGGCAGAACTTGTAAAGATAGACCCAAAGGCCATTGGTGTGGGACAATATCAACATGATGTAAATCAAAAGAACTTAGAGCAGAGTTTAACTGGTGTTGTAGAAGATGCTGTAAATAGCGTAGGCGTAGACATAAATACAGCCACACCATCACTTTTAGCATATGTATCTGGAATTAACAATGGTATTGCTAAGAATATTGTAAAATATAGGGAAGAGAATGGAAAGTTAAAAGAAAGAAAAGAGCTTTTAAAAGTTCCAAAGCTTGGAAAGGTTGCATATGAGCAATGTGCAGGTTTCATAAGAGTTCCAGATGGAAAAAATCCATTAGAAATTACAGGAGTTCACCCAGAGAGTTACAGTGTTGCAGAGAATTTGTTAAGTAAGATTGGTTATAAAGTAAATGACTTAACAAATAAAGAAAAATTTGTAGAGATTAAATCTAAACTTGCCGAATTAAATAACAGCAAAAATATTAAAGAATTGGCAACAGAGTTAAATGTTGGTGAACCAACTTTGCAAGATATCATAAATGAGTTGATGAAACCGGGAAGAGATCCAAGAGAAGAGATGCCTAAGCCTATTTTAAGGGCAGATGTACTTAAGTTTGAAGATTTGAGAGATGGCATGATTCTGACTGGAACCGTAAGGAATGTAACTGATTTTGGAGCTTTTGTAGATGTTGGAGTAAAGCATGATGGATTAGTACACATTTCAGAAATGAGTGAAAATTATGTAAAAAATCCTTCTGATGTCGTATCTGTTGGTGATGTAGTAAAAGTACAAGTAATTGGAATAGACCAAGAAAGACAAAAAGTAAAATTAAGCATGAAAATAAAATAACAAATAAAGAAAAATTCATATTTCGTAAAGCCTCGACACGTTATACATTGCCGGGGCTTATTCGTATAAAAAGGAGGATTAGGAAATTTTTTATATATTTATAAAAAACAAAGATGTACTAGGGTATGAATAATATTAAAAAATAAAAGCTTCAATAGACTGAAGCTTTTTAACATAATTAATGTTTATTTGTATTTTTCTTGTATTTCACGTATTAAGTCAAAATCGTTATTCATTATATCAAGGAAAACTTTTGCTATGTTTGGATCAAACTGCGTACCAGAACATCTTTCTATTTCTGCTCTAACTACATCTATAGGCAATGAATCTCTATAAGATCTTTTTGAAGTCATAGCATCGAAAGTGTCGGCAACTGCAGCAATTCTAGCTACATAAGGAATATCATCTCCAACTAATTGACTAGGGTAGCCACGTCCATCATAACGCTCATGATGATGTTTTACAATAGGCAATATATCTGTGAAAATTGCTGCATCACCTAACATATGCACGCCAATCATTGGATGATTTTTTATTTGAGAATATTCTTCATCACTTAATTTTGATTCTTTCAAAAGAATACTATCTGGAATTCCTATTTTACCAATATCATGGAATAAGCCACCAATTTTTAGAATGTGAAGAGTTTTCTCGTCTAATCCTAATTTCTTTCCAATCAAAACAGAATATTCAGAGACTCTATCAGAATGACCTCTTGTATAAGGATCTTTTGCTTCAACAGTTTGACGAAGTATTCCAATTGTATCTAGATAAGCTCTCTCAAGTTCTTCATTTTTATCGTGTAATTGTTTATTTATTGTTTTTATTGTATTCATTTGTTCAATTGATTTTATTCCTGACTCAATCAATAATAATAATTGATCAAATTTATCACTTTTTTCACAATATCCTTGAATCTCCAACCTTTTAATTGTTTCAAGAGGTGGAGCTAAATCCTTATGACCTGTAAGCAATAAGATATATAAATCTTTATTAAATTTTCGTATTTCTTCTACAACTTCATCACCGTGAATTGGGTCCATCATAAAGTCAAGAATCATCATATCAAAATGCTCATTACGCACACGTTCAATAGCTTCCAATGGATTTGTTAAACCAGTGAAATCATAACCTGAACGTTTTAAAAAAATAGATAGTGAGTCAACAATACCTTGTTCGTCATCGACAACGATAATTTTGTAACCATTTGACTCTGCTGTTATCATGTTTTTTCTCATAATAGATACCTCAAAAATAAAATTACTGATGCTATTATAATAATAAAAAAATAAAAATGCAATAAATTATGAAAAATTTATTGCAAAGGAAGTATTACATTAAAGGTTGTACCTTTATTTACTTCTGTTTCAAATGTTATATCTCCATTAAAATGGCCTTTTATTGTAGAGTAAGACATAAACATTCCAAGTCCAGTACCATTTTTTCCTTTGGTAGTTATCATTGTGTTAAATAATTTGTCTTGTACTTCTTTTGTCATTCCACAACCATGGTCTATTACGGAAATAATTAAGTTATTATCTAATTTCTGTGCTAAGACTTTTATTTCTTCACCTTTACGTCCATTGTAGGATTGAATTGCATTTGTTATTAGGTTGTTTATAACCTGTACTAGACTGTTTATATCGCCTACAAGAGTAGTTGCTGATGGAACTTGTACATCTATTGCAAGTGTTAAAGATGCATTGCTAATTTCGTGTTTCATCAATATATTAACTCTCTTGAATAATTCATCTACTGTAAATTCATTATTCTCATTCTCAGAAAGATTAACAGCTTGACCTTTAACGGCTGTAATAATATCTGACATATATGCTGTATATGAGTGAATTTTTGTTATCCATTCTCTCATATCATTTGCAATTGCATGGTGGTCATTATTCGTTACTTCTGGATCACCAATTGAAGCGTCATATTCATTAATTAAATCTGTAAGTCCTTCGGCCGCACCAGAAATAGACATTATAGGAGTTTTTAAGTTGTGTGAAATTCCACCTATCAATTGTCCAAGAGAAGCTAAACGTTCTTTCTCCATAAGCATATCCTGATTGTTTTGAATTGTTTGAATATCTTGTTTATGTTGAGTAATATCTTTAAATAAAATTAATATTCCAAGAAAATTATTTTTGTCCATTATATTATTAATTTCAACTGTGAAAAATTTATTAAAAGGTAATATTCCTTGTTCAAATGAAACTGTTTCTGTACGACCTTTTACACTATTTAAATATTGTTTAAATTCAGCAATGTTAACACCGTAATCTTGATGATGTTCTAAAAATTTAATAATATTTTTATCCCTAATATTTTCATCTTTCAATTTAAATGTATTTAAAAAGGTGTTATTAAAATCTGTAACTACATAATTTTCGTTTAAAATTATGTAACTGTCTGACATTCTGTTTACTACTGTACGTAAAGCAATTGGAGCAATTCCTAAAAATTTGAATTTAAAAATTGCAAGTGCAAAAAATACCATGGCAAATGCAAATGAGATTGGTGTTATGAAAACTGACATTGGTATAATTTTGAATGTTCCAAGTACATTAACCACAATTGGAATGCTCATTCCAGCAATTATTAATAAAGATTGTTTTGAAAAGAAACCAGAGGTCTTTCCAGAAGCTTTTATTATATAAATAATTCCAATTAATAATAATGTGTATGAATATATATTGTGAATTATAAGCCAATTTCCATAAACGCATTTACTAATATTTGTAGAATATACTTTATAGAATAAATGATGGAAATTATTTGTCCATAAAATTATTAATGAAGTGATAGGAATTATTAATGTAAACAAATCGATTCTCTTTAATTTGTAATTTGGGTTGCTAAAGATTTTTCCAGTAAATAGAATACATACTGGCAAAAAACATGTACCAATATAAATATAATTTTCAAAATTGATTGCAGGAATATTACACAATTTACTAAGTATTGCTTGTAAAATTACTCCCACACATATAATAAATACACAAAGTAGGTCCAAGCAGAAAATATTCTGCAAGGACGTCTTATTTTTTATTTTTAATACATATACTAACAAACCAGTAATTAAAGCCGCTGAAATTATTAGCGATAACAGTGGTAGTGTAAAAATTTCATTCATTAGTGTTCCTCCAAATTTTTATCTATAAATCCAACATTTTCAAAATAATCGAAGCATTTATTAACATATTCCGAGTCGAAAGTTGACCAATTAAAGCCAATAGCTTCTAAATACTTTTGAGTAAATGTTGCGTCTAATCCAACTTTTGATATATAAGTAAATTTTTTGTCTTTATCTAAATCTTGTACAATTCCAGAAATGATTGATTTTTTAGAATCGTCAGATAGTATTCCTTTAATTATATATGTCATAAGCGTGTTAGAAACAGGGGTTAAATTAATTCCTCTTTCTAGTATAGTATCATAAAAAATATTTATAGGCAATAGATTTGTATCGTATAAATGAAATACGTTACATGGACTGTTGTGTTCCAATATTTTTAATACAGCATCTGCACAAACATCGACTGGCGTAAGCTCTATAGCATGTGTTAACATGTATTTTGGGAAGGCTCCAATTTCTACAAAAGATTTTATTCTTCTTGCAAAAGCATTATCATTAATGTTTATTTGGAATTTTCCATCAGAATATCTGTTAGTAATATTTCCAATTCTTAAAAGTTGAGCATCTAATCCATTGCTTACTGCTTCTAGTACGGCAATTTCAGCCTTGAATTTAGTTGTTGTATATATTCCTTTTATATTTTGGCCTACATATAGGTTCTGCTCACTGAATTTTTTTGTTCCTTCTTCTTCAGGATTATTCGAGAATTCTTCTTTTTCTCCAAACCCAGAAACGCTCATTGTAGATATATGCAGTAATCTTTTTTTATTTCTAGTACAGAATTCTATTACATTTTTAGTACCCAGTACATTAATGTTTTCAAATTCATCTTTTTGACCGAAGTGCTTTACGATTGCTCCCGCATTTATTACAGCGTCTATATTTTTGATAAGATTAGAATAATTTTCATCTGTTAAACCTAAATTCTTTGACGTTATATCTCCTTTTATAACTTTTATTCTATTAGAATATTTGTTTAAGAAGTCTTTTGCAAAGTAAAATTCTAATCTTCTATTAATTCTGTATAAAGGACTCTCGTTATTTTTCTGTCTTATTAGACAGTAAACAATACCAGTTTCATTCTTTAAGAATGTAGAAATAATATGTGCGCCTAAATAACCTGTACCACCAATTAAAAGAATATTTTTTACATCATATTTACTAATATTTTTAATATTTTCAACACAGTTGTTTTGAAGAATTTTGTCTATTTTTGAATAATTGTAATTACTCATAAATTTTTCTTCTGGACTAGGTAATTTTTTAGATAATTGCCTTATTGTTGGATAGTTAAAAATATCTGCATATTCAAATTCAAGTCCATATTTTAATGCTTCAATTTGCATGTTTATAGCAGAGATTGAATCTCCACCAATATCGAAGAAATTATCATTAACATCGATATTATCAACTTTTAATATACTCTTCCAAATTTGAGTTAGTTTTTCTTCATTTGAATTTAATGAAGAAATATCAATGTGCCCGCTATCTACTAAATGCGTAACCTTTGGTAGAGGTAAAGCCTTTCTATCAATTTTTCTGTTTATAGTGTAAGGCATAGAGTCAAGCTTTACAACATGTGCTGGAATCATATATTGTGGCAAGAATTTACGTAAGTTTTCTTTAATTTGCTGTTCTGTTAAATCAGTGTCACAAACATAGTAAGCACATAAACATTCTTTATTGTCTAATGTTATTTTATTTACAACACAAGATGATACTCCTGGCATTTTGGCAATCTCATCTTCGATTTCAGAAAGCTCAATACGCAAACCTCTTAGCTTTATCTGGTTATCAATTCTTCCTAAACATTGAATTTTTCCATCAAATGTCCATCTACCGATGTCGCCAGATTTATATATTTTTCCAGAACCGAAAGGATTGTTTAGGAAGCGTTGTTCTGTCAATTCTTTCTTTCCAATATAGCCTTCGCCGACTTGAATTCCAGCAATATAAATTTCGCCAATAACTCCGATTGGAACTTGTTTCATGTCACTATCTAAAATATACATTTGTGTGTTCAAGATTGGTGGCCCAACAGTAATTTCTTTTTCATTATCAAGGTTTTGTACGTTTGATAAAACCGTTATTTCGCTAGGACCATATATGTTGTATATTGTAATATCATCGGATAGAGCACGTAAATCTTTTACGAATTTTTCTGGTAGAGGTTCTCCGCCGAATACCATGTTTTTAACTTGTGCAAGAGCCGTATCTGGTTCGCGATTATCGTAATTTATTTTCATTAAACTTGGAGTAACCGTCATTACGTCAACTTTATACTTGCGTATTAATGCATCTAAAAGCTTAGGATTTCTATGTTCTGCGTTGTTTGCCATAACAACTCTCATTCCATGTGTAAGTGAAACTACTATTTCATACACAAATATGTCGAAAGGTGTAGATGTAACAGATGCAATCGCATGTTTTGGTCCATCTTTTAAATAATCCAAAACTTTTGTCATGGCTTGTACCATGTTAGAAAGACCAATCTGATTAAGCATTACGCCCTTAGGGGTTCCAGTAGAACCAGATGTATATATAATGTAAGATAAGTCTTGTTCGTGTATTTCTACATTTGGATTTTCAAAGTTCTTTCCATAAATTTCGGTATTATCAAGATCTATTTCTATTTTGTTTTTTATCTCTTCAACCTTTTCACGTAAAGATTTTTGAGTAAGCACATATTCAATCTTACTATCTTCAATGTAATATTTTGTTCTATCAACAGGGTAGGTAGGGTCAATATTTAAAAATGCGCCCCCAGCCTTAAGTATAGCAATCATACAAACAATAGTCTCTAAAGATCTATTTGTCATAATTGCAACAATATCGTTACTTTTTATACCACGAGTGATTAAATAATGAGCTAGACTGTTAGCTTTAGTATTCAATTCGGCATAAGTAAGGGTCTTATCATCACAAATTACAGCAATATTATCAGGTGTTTTTTCAACTTGCTTCTCGAATAATTTACATAATGGAGCTCTGTCTATTTCACCAGAGGTTGCGTTGAATTTGTCTAAAAGCCTTTGCTCCAAAGGTGTTATAATGTTTATGCCACTTACAGAAGGGCTCAGATCTTCTAGAACTTGTCCTAAAACGAACATATAGTGCTCAACAAAACTGTTAATAGTCTCTTTCTTAAATAAATCAGTTCTGTATTCTACATTTATTTGACCAGATTTTGGAACAACTTCCAATGTTATATTGAATTTAGAAGTATTAGTTTCTACAGGTAAATATGAAACATTATCATCTACATTGATTTCATTTGATTGATTTTGGTAAGAAAACATTATATCAAATAATGGATTCCTAGAGTTGTCTGTTGGCACATGCAGAGATTTTAAAAGAGCATCATATGGATATGCTTGGTTTTCTAAATCTTGCAATATACAGTCATTTACATATTTTAAAAAAGTGCTAATACTCTGGTTTGGCAAAATCTTTGCTCTAAAAGCTACATTGTTTACAAACATTCCTATTATGTTACGTGTTCCAATAATTCCTCTGTTTGCGACAGGACTACCGACAACAATATCAGACTGTTTCGTATATTTATATAAGCAAATATATAATGCAGAAAGAAATACCGTGTAGCTAGAAACTTTGTATTTTCTAGCAAATGCCTCAATTTTTTCAAAAGTTGTAGTAGGTATATTAGAAAATATTTTTTCTCCAATATATGTCTTGTTTGCAGGAATTGTATAATCATATGGAAGGTTTAATGCTTCGAAACCGTAGTCTTTAAACCTTGTTATCCAATAGTCTTCACTCTTTTTGTAAGCATCTGTTTTAACAAAATCTTTTTCCCATACTGAATAGTCAACATATTCAAATGGAGTTTCCTCACATGCATTTCCTTTATATAATTCAAAAAATTCATTTATTAATACATTCATCGAAACGCCATCTATAACTATATGGTGTGAATCGATAAGCAATAGTGTTTGGTTGTTATCTAAATAATGTAATTCTACTCTTAATAAAGGTGCATTTTCTAAATCGAAAGGCTTAGAAAAGTTCTTTATAATAGCATCTTTTTCTGTAGATGTATTATTGAAAACCGAGATTGCAAAATCTACTTTATCGAGTATTTTTTGTTTTACTTCGTCTGCATCTAACACGAATACAGTTCTAAAGCTACTTTGCTTTTCAATAATTTGCTTAAATGCTCCTTCAATCCTCTTACTGTCTAAACGAGAATTTATTAGAAGTGCACAAGGTGTATTATAAACTAGAGTATCGTCTCCAACCATTTTACATGCGTAGTAAATTCTTCTTTGAGCAGAAGAAAGTGGATACAAATCCATTTTAGGAGCTTTCTCTAGAACAAAAGCTGTATTTTGAGTTCTAGCATTAGCAATATAGTCAGAAATATCCATTATGCTAGCCATGTTCAAAAGGTCTTTTATATGTAGTTGAACATGTAATTTATTTTCAATTTCTGCGATAATGTTTATGGCAGAAAGAGAATCTCCTCCTAGCTCTACAAAAGAGTTTGATAAATTTACTGTTTCTAATTTCAAGTATTTCTTTAAAATAGAAACCAAAGTTTTATCTGTTTTGTTTCTAGGGCTTATAATATTTTCGTTTGTTGTTATTGTTGGTGTTGGAAGTAAGTTTTTATCTATTTTTCCATTCACATTTAGTGGAAAGCTAACCATTGGCACAATATATGTTGGAACCATGTAAATAGGTAATACTTCCTTTAAATATCTCCTTAATTCATTTGTAGAAATACCATTTTTAAGAATAATGTAACTGCAAATGAATTTTTCGTTATTATTTGTGTAAATAGTTGTGTAGCTAGACTTTACGTTAGAAAATTCTAGAATTTTATTATTTACTTCGCTTAATTCAACTCTAAAACCTCTAATTTTAACCTGGTTATCTATTCTTCCTATAAATTGAATTGTACCGTCAGGAAGCCATTTTACAAGATCGCCAGTCTTATATACTTTGTCGTTGCCCATATAATTTTCAATAAATTTTTGCTTAGTCATTTCTTCGTTATTTATATAGCACTTTGCGACTCCATCGCCACCAACCCACAATTCTCCAGGGACACCAACAGGTTGCAGACTTCCAGATTTAGAAACAACATAACATGTTGAATTTGCAATAGGTCCTCCGATTGGAACGGAATCAACATAATTTTTTTCGATTTTGAAACAGCAAGAAAAAGTAGTATTTTCTGTTGGACCATAGCCATTTATTACTGTTAAATTAGGATTATATTTTCTAACTTTATTAATATGTTTTGGAGAAAGCACGTCTCCACCAGTTAATAAATATTTTACTCCATTAAAAATATTTGCATTTTCTTCACAAAGTGTGCTAAATAATGGGGCAGTTAGCCACATTATAGAAATTTTATTTTTTTCTATATAATTCTTTAAAGTGTGTGCGTTTAATAAATCTTCCTTCTTAATAATATATAGAGAAAGTCCGTTTAAAAGGGCACCCCATATTTCAAAAGTACAAGCATCAAATACGATAGAGCCTGTTTGTAACATTCTGTCATTTTTGTTAAATTTTATAAAATTAGTGTTTTTAACAAGCCTTACAATGCTTCTGTTTTCAATTAATACACCCTTAGGGGTTCCAGTTGAGCCAGATGTATACATAATGTATGCGGGAGCTTCAGCATCAAAATTGCGTAGTATATTAGACGTATTACTTAATTTATAAAAATTTTCACTAAGTGATACATTTATAGTGTTTAAATTAAATCTTTCTGTGTCTGTATCTGTTAAAATAGTAGTTGCTCCAGAATTTTCAATTATGTAGTTAATTCTAGAATCTGGATAGTGTATATCAATTGGCAGATAAATTGCATCACATTTTAATATTGCTAAAATAGAAACAATCATCTCCAATGATTTATCCAAGAAAATTCCAACAACATCGCCCTGTTTAACTTTATTTGCTATTAGAATATTTGCAAGTTGATTTGCCTTTTTATTCAATTCATCATATGTAAGTTCTGAATCTTCAAAAACAACGGCTACCTTATTTGGAGTTTCCTTAACTTGATTTTCAAATAATTCAATTACAGACATGTTTCGTGGATAATCTGTTTTAGTGTTATTAAATTCTTTTAAAATTTGCAATTTCTCTTCTGGTGTTACAATTTCTATGTTTTCAATATTAATGCTATCATCTTGTAAAACCTGTTCAATAATATGATTAATACGTTCATGCATTTGTTTTATTTCAGATTTTACATATTTCGAAGTTTTGTAATCATAAAAGATACTCAAAGTTCCGGAACCATTGTAATCAACAATATGAATCTGCATATCATCGGCACAATTTCCATTGAAAATCCAATGAGATTCACAATCAATATTATCATTTACTGTGCTAGTAATCTGGTAAGATAAAATAATGTTATATAAATTTGGAATGTTAGAATCTTTTTTTCTCAAATCTTCCAAAATACATTGGTATGGATATCTTTGGTGTCTTAACATACTAAAACAAGAAGCTCCAATCTTCTTAGAAAAGTCTATAAAAGACGAGTTTTGGTCTATGTTTATGCGCAAAGGCACTGTACTTACAAACATTCCATTAGTTTGTTTATTTGCTTTATTTAATCTATTTAAAATTGGAGTTCCGATTACAAAATCGGCAAGATTTGAAACTCTACCTATGTAAATTGAATAGATAGCCATAAGAAAATTATATACAGAAATTCTATTTTTTCTGCAATAGTCTAAAATTTTAATAGAGTCCTGCTTAGAAATATTAAATGCTTGTCTTGCAGCAGAACATGTAATTTTGTTAGTTAGTTTTTTTACTGTTGAAGGCACAGTAGCAACCTCTGGAACAGTCTCGAAAACATCATTCCAGTATTTTTTATCTTTTTCAAAAGAATCACTATTTAAATAATCAATGTCTTCTTTAATAAAGCTTTTGTAAGAGAATTTACCACATAAAGAGCTATCACTTTCAATGTTTTCAGCATCAAGCAGTGATTGGTATTCGTTTACTATTTCGTTACAGTACAAACCTAGAGTCCATGAATCTGATATAATGTGATGCATAACAACAATTACACCGCCATGATTGTTTGGAAGTTTAAATAATTTTGTCTCAAATAATTGCTTGCTAGAAAGTAAATCAAAACTTTCTTGGCATAGCTCAGACTCAACCTTATGTAGTTCTTGCAAGTTTTTTATTTCAACAATTGCAGGAACATATTCTTCAAACGTAAAATACTGTTTAACAACATTATTTTCTTTTGTAATATGAATATGAAAATTATCATTTTTTCTCAGAACATTGGCAACAGCTTTTTGCAAAATATTAAAATTTAATTTTGCCTTTAAAAGCACAGTGCCACCAACGTTATTAACCGCAGTATTATTATAATACTGCTCTGTAGCCCATATGTTCATTTGTGGATTCGTTAGATCGTATAATTTTCTATTCATAATAATTCACCCTATATTATTTCTTTAAATTTCGCATCTCTTCATGTCTCTTAATCTTTTGTGTAGTAGTCTTTATTAAAGGTTCATCAGTTACAGTAAATTCCTTAATATATTTATAAACTGGTAAGTTAGATTTATTTAATGTCTTTATTTCTGGCTCGATTAAAGCGTGTATTTCTTCTTCTGAAAGATTTTTTAATGCTTGATTATCTTTAGAATACACAATTTTTGCACACACTTTATCATTGTGCTCATAAACCATGCTTTCCTCAACGTAATCTAATTTGTTTATTAGAGCTTCAATCTCTTCTGGGAAAACTTTTTTCCCATTGCTTAAAACAATTAAATCTTTAATTCTGCCAGATATAAACAAACAACCATCTTTGCCAAATCTTCCTAAATCGCCAGTGCAAAACCATCCATCCTTAAAGGCTTTTTTATTGGCTTCTGGATTATTATAATATCCAAGCATTACATTAGGACCTTTTACCAAAATTTCACCTGTTCCAGTCTCGTCAGGGTTATCTATTTTAACTTCTTCATTATATAAAGGAAAACCAGAAGAGCCCTTCTCACTATGATAAATGTCATTTTCACATGCAATAACAGGAGAAGTTTCTGTTAATCCGTAGCCCTGTATCATAACAATGCCAATAGTATTAAATAAATGTATAACCTTTTTATCTGATGATGCAGAACCATAAATTATGGTTCTCATGTTTCCACCAAGATTGTCTAAAATGTCTTTGAAAAACTTTCTGCGTAAATCTATGTGAAAAAACAAAAGAAAGTTAGAAATTGCAGACAATATCTTGAAAGGAATATATTTTCCAGATTTTTTTATTCCTCGCATAATTTGTTTGTACATAATTTCCAAAACAGCAGGTACGCATACTAAACCGCTAATTTTGTATTCTACTAAATTTTTTCCAATATCTTTGATGCTATCTGCAAAGCAAAGTCTAAAACCAATAAAATAGCAGAATAAGAAACTTGCAAGGCATGCCAATGTATGGTGTAATGGTAAAAATACCAAAATACTATCATCTGGGTGGTATTTAATCAATGTTGTCATGGCAGATAAATTAGAGCAAATATTGCTCTGCGAAAGCATTACTGCCTTAGGATTGCTTGTAGTACCAGAAGTATAAATTAGAATAGACATAGCATTTACGTCAATACTAATATTTTCATACCTTGACATTTTATCTTCTATTAATTTCTTGCCTTTTTCTACTAACTTAGAATAGGAAAGAATATTATCTTCATCATTTATGCTATCCATGCAAATAAGATATTTTAGTGCTGAGCCTTCTTGCTTGCAGACTTCTTGAACCCATTTAGTATATTTTTTATCAAAAATAATAGCATCAACCTTACTTTCAATCAGAAGTCTTTGAAGCTCAACTTCTGGAAGCAGATGGTCAAGAGGAACTACCACATTATTAGATGTAGAAATTGCAAAGTAACTGCAACACCACTCATATCTATCTTGCGAGATTAATGCAATCTTTTTATTTTCTAATCCTAAATCAAGCAGGGCAGACCCCAGCTCTTTAATATTATTTTCAAATTCTATAAACGAAATATCGTGTAAATTCTTATTAGAGTCCTTTATAGTAAAAGCTGTTCTATCGCCGTAGTTTGTAGCACAATAAGATACTAATTCTCTAAAACTATGAACGGTTTTTTCATTATATATTTTATTTTTATTCACTTAAATCACCTACGGTCACATTTTACCATTGTAGAGATGATTTTGCAATAAAAAAGTTGTAATTCCGTAGAAAAAAATCGACATTATTAGTAATAAAAAATTGTGATTTTCAAAATTGCATGAAACACAGCCCCAAATAACAAGTGTGCAATAATACATTTTGTAAACAACAAAATTAAATCAAATGAAGATGATTTGAATAAAACGAAACGCAATGGTAATAATAAGAAAAAATGGATATTGGAGGAATTAGTTTGAGAGAATATAGAGGGCAGAAAATAATTAAAAGTTTAGAAACTATTGCAATAATAATATTAATAATTTCATTTGTGGCATTAGCATATTGCGTGTACATATCCTTCACAACAGAAAAAAATTATGCAAGTGATTACACTGCAGAGCCGACGTCTGTATCTAATAAAACAGAAGAAAAAGATATTTCTACATTGATAGAAAACGTAAATAATGCTGTTGTAGGAATCTCTAAAATTGCCAATAAAGGGACTACAATTTTCTTACAAGATGGTGTAAGAAACTTAGGCTTGGGAACAGGCTTTATAGTTTCAAAGGATGGATATATTGTTACAAATCAACATGTGTCAGGAGAGAAAAATAGTACATGCTATGTAACTTTAGAAAATGGAAAAAATTATAAAGCAAATGTAGTATGGTCAGACACAGATTTAGATTTAAGCATAATAAAAATAAATGTAAAGAATTTGGATTACTTACATTTAGGAGATTCAGATAAAATAAAAGTTGCAGAACAAGTCTATGCAATAGGAAACCCAATAGGTTTCGAATTTCAAAGGACCGTAACATCTGGAATAATAAGTGGATTAAATAGAACAATTAAAATAGAAGAAGATAATAAAACATCATACATGGAAGATTTAATACAAACAGATGCAACAATAAATCCAGGAAATAGTGGAGGCCCATTAATTAATATAAATGGGGAAGTCTTAGGAATAAACTCTGTAAAAATTACATCAGCAGAAGGGATTGGTTTTTCTATACCAATAAATATAATAAAACCAATTATAGAAAAATTAACGAGTACAGGCGAATGTATAACGCCCTCACTGGGGGTATTTGCATATGATAAAAACATTGTACCATATATAAATCAAGAACTTGACCAAAATATTAAATTAGATAAAGGCATATATATAGCAGACGTAACAAAAAATTCACCAGCAGAAAAAGTAGGAGTAAAGAGGGGAGATATATTGCTAGAAATAGACGGGATAGAGCTAGAAAAGATGTCTGAACTTAGAACATATATATATGGAAAAAATGTGGGAGAAAAAGTAAACATAAAACTTGTTAGAAGCAATAAAGAATATCAAATATCAGTAACTCTTGCAAAAAAATAAAAACCTGCCGAAAGGCAGGAACCGTACACGGTTTTTGGGAAAAACTTAAGTGGCCGAAATCTCAAAAGCATCAGCCAAGAAGTAAGTAGCAAAACCGCTAAGTTTTACTATGTTATACTTACCGAGCTTCCATTCATCTTCCACGATGTAGGCTCTACCAAATTCCAATTCAATATTGGGATTGTGACAAAACCATACCTGAGGAACATTCTTGTTGACAAACTTTGCCCACTTAATTTTTTTCGCCATGGTAATGCCTCCTTTGATTGTAGTAAGGCGAAATTCTCTAAAAAGAACTTCTAGAAAAACCATACTATTATTTTAACACGAAAAGAAATTAATAGCAATAAAAAACAAGAAAAATACTTTACATAAAAATGAAAAGATGGAAAATAAATAAAATTTAATATAAAATATCAAAAAAACATTGCAAAAAAATAAAATCTGTGATATATTAAATAAGTACTTTTTAAAAGGTACTTATTTCGAGGTGTAGCGCAGTTGGTAGCGCGCGTGGTTTGGGACCATGAGGTCGCAGGTTCGATCCCTGTCACCTCGACCATAAACTTAGAGTAGCAAGGCTTACAAGAAGCTTGCTACTCTTTTCTTTTAAAATTTATCACACTTTTATCACATCAGTTTCTGATTAAGAAGATTTACAGCATTCTTTTTTGTATCAGGGAAAACATGAAGATATATTTTAGCTGTGGTATTTATATCAGCATGTCCGAGCAATTCTTGAACGGTTTTTATATCAGCACTACATAAAAACAATAAGCAAGCAAATGCGGATCTTAATGCATGCCATTTTTTATATGTAACATCTATTTCTTTCAAGAACTTAACCCATTTTTTTCTTAGATTAGATTGATCAATTATATTGCAACTTTCATTAACAAAAATTAGGCTATTGTCGTCAAATTCTTTTCTATTGCGTTTATATGTTTCTACAACAACTGTATCAATATAATTTGTTATTGTATCAAATAAATGTGAGGCAATGTCTACATCTCTGATACTAGATGGCGTTTTAGGTGTTATTAATTTATATTCGTATCCAACAATCTCTTTACCTTTAAATTTTTTTATTTTGCATAATTCCTTTTTTACTTTTACTACATAATTTGAAAAATATTTATATTGTAAGCCTGTTGCTTCTCCAAGTCTAAGACCAGAACCGATTGAAAATAGAATTAAATATGGAAGATAGTCTGTAGTCTTACTAGCAATTCTTTTATTGCATTCAGCTATTATTTTTTCAATGTCAGTATTATCAAAATAGTCATTTTCATCGTCTACTTCATCAAAATCTTCATTTTCTGATTTAGGAATTGTGACAAATTGACATGGATTTCTTAAAACATAACCTTCTTGAATTGCATAATTAAAAGCCCCTTTTAGAACTTTGTTTAAGTTTGTTATTTGACTTTCCGTTTTTCCTTCTGCAGACAATTCATTGTAGTACTCTTTTATATTGGCTGTTTTGCATGAGAATACTCTTAAATAGCTTATTTTTTTATCTACAATATAATTTCTATAGATACCTTCATACCTTGAAAAAGAACCTGGTTTGAAATTAATATCATTTGCCTTTATATCATATAGCCATGTCGATACTAACATATCAATAGTCATCTCTTTATAATCAAGACTCATTCCATTGTTAATATTATTCATATATTCATCTGCTTTTTGATTAGCTTCATTTACGCCACTACCATAAAATGCTTTTCTAATTGCTGTGCCATCTGATTTATGTCCAACTGTTTTTGTTGTTCGGAAATATTTTTTTCCATTTACTTCAAAATTAGTTTTCTTAGCCATAATTCCTCCTATAAAATAAGATAAGTCTGTTACAACTTATCTTTAGTTCTTCATTTCAAATTTTCCAATGTATTTACCAATTATTTTTATTGGAGTATCTTTTGTATAAATTTGTGTTTTAAAACTTGGATCATTACTCATAGGCTCTAAAACAACAAAATCTCCTTGTTTGCTGAATTTCTTTAATGTAGCATCATACCCATTTACTAATACAACAGCAATTTCTCCATCATCAACCCAATCAGTTTTACGAATAAGAGCATACGCACCATTTTTTACAACCTTATTCATACTTTCGCCATTCACACGTAAGAAATAACATTCCTCTGGATTGACTATATTCATAAGGTTAGGGTCAATAGGTAATCTTCCTTCAATGCATTCCTCTGCCCAGTTTGGTTGTCCTGCACTTATTTGACCATAGACAGGGCACATATATACTTTAGAGGTTATTTCTAAATTTGAGATAAACTTATGAGCTTTTTGTTCTGCTGTTAGATCAGATATTATTAGATTATTATCTATGCTTTCTAAGATATCTTTCATTTCGCTCCAAGCATATTTTTCTGCTTTTTCCAAATAGATTTGATTATTAACTAAAGAATTAGAAGCATTTGTTAAAATTTCTAACTCTTTATGTATTAGCTTAAAATAATATTTTGTAATTAATTCATAGGCAAAGTAAACTAAAGAATCCTCCATATCATATATTTTTACACTAAATTCATCAGTAACATATATGTAATTTTCTATAAAAGCAGTTATTGCTTTTTTTAAATCTACTTCATCAAGCTCTAGGGCCTTTAATTTTTTTATTAAGTCATCTTTTATTTCGATATTTAAATAATTAGATAATTCTTCTTCATTGGTTTTAAAATTACTTTTACCCATTAAATAATCCATCGTGCAATTAAAAATTTCACACATTTTTAATTTTATTTCATCACTAGGGGCATTTGCACCACTTTCGTAATTAGCTATATTAGATTTTGCACTTAGACCTAACATTTTAGCCAACTCTTCTTGAGTTAAACATTTTTCTTTTCTTAATTCTTTTATTCTATCTTTTATATTAGCCATAGTATACACCTTTCTTTCTTAATTATTATAACATACGGTTCAGTAAAAGTAAACAATAATTTTTTTTTCCTTACTCTCTCTAAGCTAGAGACAGAATAACTGAACTTTTTTAAAAATAGGACTTGACAAGTTCAGAAAAACTGATATAATAAGTACAGCAAAACAAAACAAGGAGGTGTGAAAATGAAAAATAAAACAAAATATGTATATACAGATGAATTAAAAAAAGAGAGAAAACAAAGAGGGTATTCTATAGATGACATGGCTAGATTCCTAGGATTTAAGAGCAAAGTTACATATTATAATATTGAAATAGGAATAACGGAGCCTAAAATTTCGCATATAAATAGAATATCTAAGATATTAGGGAGCAAACCAGAAAATTTTTTTAATTTTAAAGTTCAGTAGGACTGTTCAAAGAGGAGAAAGATGAAAGAATTAATAAAAATTGAAGTAAATGAAAATCAAGAGCCAATAGTAAATGGCAGAGAATTATACGAAGTATTAGGAGTGAGCACGAGATACAATGATTGGTTTAATAGAATGAAAGATTATGGATTTGTAGAAAATCAAGATTATTGTACTATTACTCAAAAAAGAGTAACAGCTCAAGGAAATGAAACAACATATAGTGACCATGCAATTAAGTTAGATATGGCAAAAGAAATTGCAATGATACAAAGAAATGAAAATGGCAAAAAAGTAAGGCAATATTTTATACAAGTAGAAAAAGACTTTAATAGTCCAGAGAAAATAATGGCAAGAGCATTAAAAATAGCAGAGAGCAGACTAAACGTGCTACAACTAGAAAATACACAGCAGAAACAATTAATAGGAGAATTAAAACCCAAAGCGGATTATTTAGACCAAATATTACAAAGCAAAGCATTAGTAACTATAACAGCGATTGCAAAAGATTATGGAATGTCTGCAAAAGCATTAAATCAAAAATTACATGAACTAAAGGTACAATTTAAACAGGGACATCAATGGTTTTTATATAGTAATTATCATAATTGTGGATATACGCATAGTGAAACAGTTGAATACACTCATCAGGATGGAAGGAAAGACGTAACAATGAATACAAAATGGACTCAAAAAGGTAGACTATTTCTTTATGATTTGTTAAAGAAAAATGGGATTGTTCCTATGATAGAACAGTAAAGGGGGTGAGAAAATGGAAGAATGGATAAGTCTAAGACAGTATATGAAACGTTTTAAGCTAGGATATGAGGTTGTTCTTAAAATGATAAATAATGGAGAAGTTGAATATCGAAAGACTCCAGGAGGACAATACAAAATTAAGGTTGGAGGAAATACAGTTTCAAAAGAACTGTATGAGGAAGAACGAAAAAAGCGCATTGAAGCAGAAACAACATTAAATTTAATAACAAAAATGTTGGTAGAAAGGAGATGATAAATATGTATAACTTATTTGAAATAGCATTTTTTATATTATATTTTGCAACAAAAATAACAAAGTTTATTGCGATATTATTAGCAGTTCAAATAGCGGTATATAGACTAAGCGGATTTAGTATATATAAATTTGCAATGAAAAAAGCAAGTAAATTATTAAACTAAAACGAAGGAGGAAGAGTATGGACAAGCTAGACAAATGTTACGTGTGGCATGTGGTAACAATGGCAAAGCTAAAATTAAGATTAAAAGAATTAAAGAAAGGAGTGAAATAGTATGGCAGAAAAGAATATAGATGAGGCTCAAACAATACGAGAGCTAACAAGAGTAATTGATAGAAAAGAAATAGAAATTCAAGATGTAAAAACAAGCCTTGCAGGAGTATTGCAAGAAATAAGAAATCTAAATGAAAGCAATTTAGATAGAGAAGTTATAAAGAAGAAAATATCTGAAATGGCTACAAATACAATATATGAGCTATTGATAGACGAAAAAAATGAGTCAGTTTGCGACCACCAATCAGAAAACTAACTCAACAAAACACATAAATAAATGTTCTTGTACTAATTATACAAGAATTAGGAAGGAAAGTCAAATGAGTAAAGCACAAGATTTAGAAGATATGCAAGAATTTGTAAATGAATATGAAAATATTAAAGATACTTTAGAAAGTCTGCTAGATGAAATAGACAACAAAGAGTTAAAAGAAGAAGTAAATGGATTACTTAGCGTACTTGAAGAAGACTATGAACAACAGAACAAAGATTTCACAGAAAGAATTGCTGAAATGGAGAATGAGGAAGAGAACTATTTAGAAAGACAATATTGTTCAATGAGGTTATAAGGAGGAAGAAGATGCTTAAGAAATATGATGAATTAAGAAAAGTTGATGTAAGTAAATGGGTAGAAAAAAGAGATGGTGCAGATTATATAAATTGGGCAAAAGTTGTAGATTTATTACATGAAAATGGAGCAGAAAAAGTTTATTTTGAACCAGTCGTAAATGAAATAACAGGAAGTAGTTTGTATATGACAGAGCAAGTTTTTACAGATAGTAAAGGCAATACAAATAGAGTTTATGAAACAGCAGTAAAAATTGTAATTGATGATACGGAATTTATACAAAGAGGTCCAGTTACTAACGGATCTAATCCTGTAAAAGATAATTCAATGACACAACAAAGATTATGGAATTGTCAAACCAGATTATTTGTTAAAGGAGTTGCAATTAGAACAGGACTTGGATTTGATTTATGGTTAAAAGACGAACTAAAGAATGAAAAAGAAAATTGGGAAGATGATTTATCAAAGCATGATATATTCAAAATTAAAGAAAGATGCCAACAAATATATACTCAAAAATTAAAAGAAGGATTAACAGTTAAAGAAATAGCTGGAAAATTACATAAAACAGAAGATGAAGTAAAGGCTTTGTTTACATATTTTGATACTTTAAGCAATTTTGAAAGGGATTTATCTAATATTGATACAAAGTCAAGATAGAAGTGGATACATAGGAGCTTCTGATACTAGCATGGTTGTAGGAAATTGGCAAACAAAAACATTTGAACAGTGGTGGTTGGAAAAATTAGGTTTAAATAAAAAACAGCTAAATACAGAAGCCATTAAGGCAGGAAATAATTATGAACATAAGGTTTTAGAAGCTCTTGATATTGAAGCTTTAGAAATGGATAAACAGATTATAAAAAATAAATTACGAGTTAATTTAGATGGAAATACAGATGATTGTATTTACGAAGTAAAAACTCATAATTCAAATAAAGAATTTAAAGTATCAAAGCAATATTGGAGACAAGCACAAGTAGAGATGTATGCAAGCAATATATTTAATTTATATATAGTTGCATACGAATTAAAAAAAAATGATTATAAGAATTATTTTAACGATATTGATAAAGAACGAATTAAAAAAATAAAAGTGGAATATGATAAAGATTTTATTAATAGAGAATATCTACCTAGGCTAAGAATATTAGAACAATGTTTAATAGAAGGTAGATTTCCAGAAAGGATTAGTTATGAATAAAGTTATTTTAATGGGACGACTTACAAGAGATCCAGAGGTTAGATATACACAAGCTACAAATACTATGGTAACAAGTTTTACACTTGCAGTAAATAGAAGGTTTGTAAAACAAGGCGAAGAAAGACAAGCTGATTTTATAAATATTGTTGCTTGGAATAAAACAGCAGAGTTTGTAAGTAAGTATTTTAGCAAAGGTCAGCAAGTAGGTGTAATTGGAAGAATCCAAACTAGAAACTATGATGATGAGCAAGGTGTTAAACACTATATTACAGAAGTAATTGCAGAAGAAGTTTACTTTGCAGGAGAAAAGAAAGAGAAAGCACAAAATGACCCAACAGATGATTTTGAGATTACTAATTCAGATGATTTACCTTTTTAGTTAGGAGGCTATCATGGTAGGAACAGCAGAAGCATTAGTAAAATGGTTGTTTAATCAAAGCAGAGAAAAGATATTTGAAGTCAAAGAGCATAAGGCAAAAAGGACTTTAACTCAAAATGCATACATGTGGAGTTTAATTAACGAAATTGCAAACAAAATGCGATTGTCAAAAGAAGATACATATTTAAAGATGATTAAAGATTATTCGCAGTCAATGTTAGTAACAATAAGAGCTGATATAGATGTATCAAAGTTCTTTAAGTATTACGAATTTGAACGAGAAGCTCAAATAAGCGGAGTAGATTTTAAAATATATAAAGTATATGAGGGCAGTTCTCAAATGGACAAAAACGAATTTAGAGTGCTTTTAGATGGTGTAATACAAGAAGCACAACAGTTAGGAATATGCACACTAACACCTGATGAAATTGCTAAATTGAGGTGGGTTGAAAATGAAAAATAATTCAATAATGCCACAAGATATAAGATGGAGCAATAGGTACTTTATAGGAAGCCATAAACATCATATATATGGAGCTTCAAATAGAAAATTTAGTGAACAAGATGGATTGTTTATATACTTAACACCTGAAATGCATAATATGAGCAATGAAGGAATCCACTTTAACAAAGAATTTATGGAATACTCAAAGAGAGTAGCAGAAGAAACATGGTGTAAACATTACAACAAAACAAAAGAAGATTTTATAAGAAGATATGGAAGAAATTATTTATAAAAGAAAGGAGGGCATAGAAATACATACTTATAAAATTCTTATAAGGTTTCTATGTCCTTTCATATTAACGAAAGGAGAAAACATATGGAGAAAGTTAGTTTTCTAATGTATTTAGACTATGAAGAACAATTTAATTTATTAACAGATGAAGAATTAGGGCAACTTATAAGAGCAATAATGCAATACGAGAAAACAAAACAAGAACCTAAACTAGAAGGTACATTGAAGATGGCTTTCTCGTTTATAAAAGCACAACTAGACAGAGATAGAGATAAATGGGAAGGCACAAAGAATAAAAGAAGTGAAGCAGGCAAGAAGGGAATGGCAAATAGATGGAATAACAAAAATAACGAAGTTATAGTAGAAGATAGCAAAAGTAGCAATGTTATAACAGAAGATAACAAAAATAACAATGTTATAAATGATATAACACGGCATAACAAAAATAACTGATAATGTAAATGAAGATGTAGATGATGATGTTAAAGTAGATGTAAATGAAGATGAAAAAGTAGAAGTAAAAGATAAATATAATAATATTATAGGAATTTACAATTCCTATTGTCCAAACCTTCCGCGAGTTCAAAAGCTCACTTCAAAACGAAAAACAGCCATAAATAAGCTTTTAAAAGAATTAACAGAAAAGCAATTTATAGATGTTTGCATAATAGCAAATACTAGTGATTTTCTTATAGGAGACAACGATAGAAACTGGAAAGCAGACTTTGACTTTATTATAAGACCAGATAAGGCAGTTTCCATACTAGAGGGAAAATATAATAACAAAAAAAGAGACAAAATAGACGGTTTTGTGGATTTATGGAAGGAGGCAAAAGAAAAAGATGAGCAGGACAGAAATGGTGCAAATAATAACTCTTTTAGCTGGTAACTATGAAGCTATATCAAACAAATCACAAAAACAAAAAGAGCTAATGTTAAATACTTGGTATGAATGTCTAGGGGATTTAGATTATAAGTTAGTTTTGCAAGCAGTAAAGAAAACAATAATAGAAAGTCCATATCCTCCAACGATACACGACATAAGAAAAAATGCAATAGAGATGATAAACCCAAGCAGTCAAAATACTGCAATAGAAGCTTGGAATGAAGCATATTCAATGATTTGTAGTGGTGGATATATGACAGAAGAAGAGTTTGATAAAGCAAGTCCAGAAGTAAAGAAGTTCTTTGGAAATGTAAGACAAGTAAAAGAATTAGCTAGAACGGATATAGCAACAGTAAATACTGTGACAAAAGGGCAATTCTTAAAGCAATACGAGATAATAACGGAAAGACAAAGAGAACAAAGATTATTGCCAGAAAATATGAAAGAGCAATTATTAAAATTGCAAAGTAACTTTATAAAACAGATAGGAGATTAAAAGATTAGAAGAGGAGGAAAAATAAATGAAATTTAAAGTTGGAGATAAAGTAAAAGTAATAGCCAAAAGACATGGACATGGGTTTAATATTGGAGAAATTGTAAAAATAGAGGAAATTAGTGATAGAGACTATACATGTAGTTCACTTAAAGAAAACGAATTATGGTGGATGGGAGAAGATGAATTTACAAAAGTAAAATTCACAAAATCAGACTTAAAAGATGGAGATATAGTTACATACAGAAATGGACTAAAGAAAATTGTATCTGGAGATAAATTGTATGGAAACGATCTCTTTACATCATTAAGATATTACCCAGAGGATTTGAAAGATGTAGATGGAGAGGAAAAGAACGACATAGTCAAAGTCGAAAGACCAGTCAAATACGAAACAGTATTTGAGAGAGAAGAAGTACTTGATGAAACAGAAAAGAAATATTTAGCAGAGGTAATTAGACCATTCAGAAAAAGAATACAATTTATACAAAAGAAAAAAGAAATAACGGAGATAAATCCCTATATAAGAATAGTTTGTGAGGACAATGATAAACTAGTTTTTCCATACATAACAGATAACAGCATGTATAAAGGAATGGAAGTAAACAAGAAATACACCTTAAAAGAATTAGGTTTGTAAGGAAGGAGTGAACACAAATGAGTACAATAACAGCAAAGACAAGACAAATGTCATTTGATGATATACAAGATAAAACAAAAATAAGATACATACAAATTTTGAATAGATTGGACAAGCCTAAGACGGCCAAAGAGCTAGCTGTGGAGTTATTTGATTTAGGTTTTATTCCTAGCACGGAAAGAAATTACACCGCACCACGCTTGTCAGAGTTAGAAGATATGGGAATGGTTAAAGCGATAGATAAAAAGAAATGTGAGTATACAGGTAAAACGGTAGCAGTTTACGAAAGAACGCTAAAGGGATTTGAAGCCTTGAACATGAATCATATTTCAAGAATTTATTAGGAGGTAGTTATGATAAAAAATTTAAGTAATATAAAAATAAAAGATAGTTTTATAGAGCATCCGCCAAGAGAAGAAAAAATGAATTATAAGATTTCATATTATTTAATTACAGGCAAATTTGAGCAACCAATTGTAATAAATAAAGAAGGGTACTTAATAGATGGTTATACAACATATTTAATCTGTAAAGGCAGAAACAAAAAATATGTAAGAGTAGTTAGAGGATAGCTTATGAATTATCCACAATTAACTCGGTATCTGTGCAAAAACACTGAAATATGGACTATGTAGACGGATGTCAGCAATTAGAAAACATTTATTTTCGAGGAGTTAAACAGTGCAAGTATGTTACGGGTACCGAAGGGGAACAAATTAAATTAGAGTTAGATAAACAGGAGAGAATATGGAAATAGAAGATATTTTAAAATACACATTAACACTCTTTCAAGATATAGATAAAAGACTATCAGAGTTAAGAAATCAACAAAGTATTTGGGATATTAAACAAGATGAGCTACTGCATTATATAGAAAATCACAATATAGATGCAGTTAGATCATGTAAAATAGTAAAACAATTGAAATATGTAAGGGGAGAAAGAAGAAAAGTAAAAGATGAAATAGATGTAGTAGTGTCATTGAAAAATACTTTTATTGATAAATATAAAAACAAGTTTATAGAAAAAGATTTAATACAAGCGTTGAAAAATTTAAAAGAATTAGAACAAAGGAAAAATAATCCTAAATATACATATCAGTATTTAACTGAAGAATTGGAGATAAAAGATGAAAATATTAGCAATAGATCCCCGGAAATATAGAAAGTGCATATTGTATTGCAGATAGCAAAACATACCAGATAATTGAAAAAGGAAAAATCGAAAATGAAAAATTAAGTCTAGTAATACAACATGCAGAATATGACAAGATAGTAATAGAAATGGTAGCTTGCTATGGAATGCCAGTTGGTAAAGAAGTATTTGATACTTGTGTGTGGATTGGTAGATTTATACAAGAAGCATATGAGCTAGGTATAGACTGTGACTACATATATCGTAAAGAAGAAAAAATGAATTTATGCAATTCTATGAAAGCAAAAGACAGCAACATAAGACAAGCCTTAATAGACAGATTTGGAACAGCTGGAACAAAGAGAAATCCCGGTTGGTTTTATGGATTTAAGGCAGACATATGGAGTGCTTATGCAGTAGCTGTAACATATTTAGATAAAACGAAAGGAAATTTCAACAATGAATAAGAAAGATTTTATTGATACAATTTTTATTTTAATAATAATTTTAGGTTTGATTATACTTGCTGAGGGTAGAGGATATGAACTATATAAGAAACAGTTAGAAGTAAACGAATTACAAAATAAAGTAGAGCAACAGATAGAGCTAATAGATGCTCTACAGCAGTAATGGGAGGTTCATATGGGAAATAAAATAGAAGTTGGAGAATATGTGAAAACAAAAGAAGGAAGAATAGCTCAAATTAAAAGCATAGATTATGAAGCTGGAATATATAGATTTGACAGAATTATTTATATCAATGATTTTAGAATGAAAGAAGACGTACTTTACAATAATGAAATGTTTAAAAAGGTGATAGTAAACCACAGCAAACAACTAATAGATTTAATAGAAGTTGGAGATATAGTAGAAATAAGGACAGGATTACATAGTAGTTTTAAGTATTTTGTAGAAAATGAAGATAACTTATTGCTTTTAGAAGAAAAAGTTAAACAATTTTGGAACATAAAAACAATACTAACAAAAGAGCAGTTTGAGGCTAATTGCTATAAAGCAGGAGGAGAAGATGAATAAATATAAAAAAGTATCTAAAGAAGAAGTTCTTGAAATGTTTTATGATTTACAGACTAAATTTTGGATAGCAGGCTGCTGGGGAGACGGATTTTCGGCTGAATTTTTAGCTCATAGAATGAAAACATCTACATATCAGATAAGAAAAGCCTATAAACAATTAGCAGAAGAAGGATATTTAAAATTAGAGAAAGTTCCAACAGCTTTTGAGGAATATGATAATGGGTTGTATACTGAATCTAATACTTATCTATTTTGTAAGGTTTATACTTTAACACAGAAAGCTAAAGATAAATTTAAAAAGAATGGAGATGAAGAAGATGAATAGAGAAATAAAGTTTAGAGGAAAAAATTACGAGAACAAATGGAAATATGGTGATTTAGTGCAAGAAAAGTGGAAACAAGGGAAAGCAATAATGATAAAGAAAGAGACAACAGCTTGGAGTGTATTAGAAGATACTGTAGGACAATACACAGGCTTGCACGATAAAAATGGAAAAGAAATATATGAAGGAGATATAGTTGTAGATAAAGAAGATGAAGTAATGGGAGAAATAACTTGGAATGAAGAAGAAGCTAGTTTTTACTTTTCTATTTTATATGAAAATGGAACTTATGAAGAAGAAAAATTAAATGATTGGGCAAGTGTATTAGAAGTAATTGGTAATATATACGATAATCCAGAGTTATTAGGAGGAGAATAGATATGTTAAAAATAAGAGATGATGTAGATTTAAAAGAACTTGAAAAGTTTGGATATACGAAAATTGATATAGGGCTAAATGAACCATATGAAATATATAAAAAATATATAAAACCTTATTTTAGCATAGAGATAAGACCAGATGGAAATATTGTTGCTAATAATGATGATACAAATGCAATTTTAAAAGAAGAATATATACAAGATTTAATTCAAGCAAATTTAGTAGTAAAGGAGTAAATAAGATATGTTATTTTGTGAAAAGGAAGATTGTAAATTTAGAAGTAAAACAAAGTGTAAAAACTTTACGATAGGTGGCAAACCAGCTTATAAATGTAAAGCTAAACATACTCTTATTAGTTTTTATGCTGATGGTTCTAGTGATACATTTATACCTGCTGATAATACTTGTACTTGTTTAACATATCGTAAGAGAGAGGAGTAAATAAGATATGGAAAAATATAATTTAAAAAATAAAACAGATATAAAAATGCATAATGTATTATTTGCAACAACAAGTGAAAGAGATTATGAAATGGAAAGATTATTATTGCTAGAAGATATGCCTGATACAGAATATAATGAATTTGTTTTAGTAGAAGGATATCATTGTAGTTGTTATGATTTTGATGAGACTAACTGGGATTGCACAAAATTAACTAAAGATGAATTAAATAAATTGCTAGAAAAAATAGAAGATTGGGAAACATTAAGAAAAGAATTAAAAGAATTTTTAGCGAGATATTAAGGGGGTATATAGTGAAAGAAAAAACAGAGAATGAAATATTTTCTTTTTCAGAAAGAGTAATAAAAGAAGTAGTAAAACGAGATGATGAACACACAAAACAAGTAATAAAAGATTATCTTAGAGAAAGATATCCAAAGAAAAATATAAGAATTGATTTCTTAGATGAAGAAATAGTCAATCAAATCTTAGAGTTAGGAATAGCAGAATATCAAAAAAGACAAGATTTAGGAGGTGTTTTAAGTGAAAGAAAATAGAGATGAAGATAGAGTTAATATATTAAAAATAGAATGTTACGTTACGATAAATGACGAAAAAGAACCTATTTTAAATATTGGTACAAGCTTTTCAAATATGATAGAAAGTGAAGAATTTAAGCATTATAATGATGAGTTACATAAAAATATTAAACCAGTTTTAAATGATTTAAAACAAATGTTACTAAACACATTAGAAATGGAGGAAGAATGAAAAATAGTATAGAAGAAGATATAGAAGAACTAAAAAGATTATTGTATAGAAATGAATTAAGCCAATATGGAAAAAGAAAACTAATAAATTATTATGAACAACAAGAGAAAGATTATAAAAGAGTATTAAAAGAGAATGAAGAATATTCAAAACAATTAGATTTAGACTATGTAGATAAGAATTATATTTCAAAGAAAAAAATAGAAGATGAATTAGAAGAATTGAAAGGTAAATTAGAAGATATATCTAAACGAAGAGAAAAATCAAAAACTAAAGAAGAAAAAACTGTATTATGGTGTTTAGAGATTAGAACTGATGAAAGAATAAAAACATTACATGAACTATTAGAAAATTACAAAATGAACCCAAAACAGTAAAGTTTATATGAAAAATTGAGTAAAGTTCTCAAAAACAAGTACAAAATGTATTGAATTTGAAAAAGAAAGAGGAAAACATATGAAAATACCTAAAACAGTAATAAAGAATAAACAAGAATATGAGTTTGTAAAAAGAAACAATGAAACAACGTTTCTATACAAAAATAAGAAATATGGATTCAAAGAAACATTCAGTCTGTATCAATTAGGGGTACTAAAACAACAGATTGAACCGCCGAAGCTAACAGTGCATCCGGAAAATGTAAAGATATAAATGTAGGAGGTACAAATGAAACTTAGTAAAGAAGAATACAAAGAAGCTAAAGGTTGTTTAAAGAGATATAATTACAATCAAATTAAGTTGATGAATATAAGAGATGATATAATGAGTTTATGTGCTGTAGATGTAGATGGAATGCCAAAAGCTCCATACTCAACATCAGATAGAGTATTAGACAGTGTTATTAAGCTACAAGAAGATTCAAATATTAAGGAAGCATCAAAAGAAATAAAGATTGTGAATCAAGCAATAGAGCTAATCAGCAAGAATGCAAAATACATATTTAAACATCAATATCAACTAGGACAAGATAAGTGGGACATCATAAATGAAGGTATGTCAGAAGGAACATATAAGCGTAGACATAGCGAGCTTGTATATGCAGTACATAAAGAAATAAAAAAAGTGAGCCAAAAGTGAGACAAAAATGAGACTTTTTTGTCAAAAAAACGTGTTATAATTGTATCGTGGATAGATAGGTAAGACTATATAAACAGAAAAGGGCTAACAAAAAGTTGGCTCTTTCGACGTATTTCGACAACATTTGCAAAATAGATCATATATAATATCTTTTAGAGAGGGGGTGTTATGTATGAGAAAGTGCGATGTTTGTGGAAAAAATAAAGCTGTATATGAAGTATATGGAACAAATAAAAAAATATGTGATGATTGCAAGGGAAATTTTTTTGTCTGTCCTGGATGCGGAACCATATACGAGCAAAACGACTATGAAAATGGTGACAATAATGGATTTTGCAGAAGAAAATGCGCTAATAAAGGATAAAAACGAAGAGCTTATCAAACGATAGGCTCTATTATTTTGCTAAAAAGGAGAAAAAATAAATGGAATTTAAAAAAGCATATGAAGCATTAAAACAAGGATATAAAATAAAAAGAGAACATTGGAGAGGTTATTGGATAAAAGAAAATGACACAATAACAATGCATTGCAAAGATGGAAGTGTAATACCATTCCTAGAAACAGATGACATATTTGTAGATTTAGATAATATAGTAGCAGATAATTGGGTTATATGTGATGATATAGATGAATCAAAATTAAACATACAAACATTTACATTTGGAGAGGCAATATCTAGTCTAAAAAGAGGAAAAAGAGTTCAAAGAAAAGGCTGGAATGGAAAAAATCAATACATAGAATTAGCAACCAATATCAGTTATAAAAATGCTAACAATGAAATAGTAAATGCAGAGCATGATGCAATAGGAAATAAAGCAATAGCATTTGTTGGAACATCAGGAGTTCAATTAGGTTGGTTAGCAAGTCAAGCTGATATGTTGGCAGAAGATTGGAAAATAGTTGAAAATTAGTTATTAACGGATACTAGATAAATTAATATAAATAATTCCAAAATCCTTATTTATCCTTTGGTAATTCATATAAAATGTAAGGCGATTCTAGTTAAGCCTTAACCTTTTTGCATGTTAGAGGTATATAAATAGAAATGTGCATTGGAAAAAGAAGAATCTTTTGAAAAGCTTTGTATTACTATGTTAATACGAGGCTTTAGTTTTCTATAAAATAGTATAAAGTGATGTGCAGTTACATCATTTTCTAGTATTTTATAAAATAACGAAAGAGGTGTTGTTATGACTAACGAAGAAAGATATGAGAAATATGTAAAAGAAAATTGTAAGAACTGTAAAAATAAAGATAAAGATCTATGCGAGATAAGAATATCCGCCTTAAATGACGTAGTCATAACAAAGTGTGCGTACTATGAAAGAAAAGATTAATTATTTTAACTGCATGAAATATAAGTGTGAACAATGCAGATACTATAAACAGTGTTTTAAGAAGGGTAAGAAAATTGAGTACAAGTCAAGAAAATAAATTACATATTGAAACTATAAATATAAATGATTTAGTGCCATATCAGAATAATTCAAAGAAACACCCTCAAAAACAGATAGACAAATTAAAAAAGTCTATTGAAGAATTTGGATTTAATGATCCAATAGCAATAGATGAGAATAACATGATAATTGAAGGACATGGAAGGTACGAAGCATTAAAGCAACTTGGCTATGAGAGTGTAGAATGTATAAGACTAAATAATTTATCAGAAGAACAGAAAAAAGCATATATATTGGTCCATAATAAATTAAATATGGATACTGGATTTGATACCAAATTACTAAATGAAGAGCTGTTTAATATAGATAATATAGATATGTCTGATTTTGATTTTAAAATAGACTTTGACGATATATTCAAAGAAAATGAAAGACACAGAACAAACGATACATACAATTTAGGAATAATGGATAATGAAAATGTATCAGACTTTTGGCAAATGCCTATTATAAAGAATGATGATTTTATACCAAGTAAGTTAATCGGATTCAATTATGCTAAAACAAGTAAAGAAAAGAATGTAGGAATACATTTCTATTTAGATGATTATCAATTTGAGAGATTATGGAATAAGCCAGAGGATTATGTTGATATATTAAAGCAGTATGAATGTATCCTAAGCCCTGATTTTAGTTTGTATATGGATATGCCAATGCCTATGAAGATATGGAATATATACAGAAGCAGACTAATAGGACAATATTATCAAAGCCAAGGAATAAAAGTAATACCTACACTGAGTTGGGCTGAGTCTGAGACATTTCAATTTTGTTTTGAAGGAATACCACAGGGAAGCGTAGTAAGTATATCAACAATAGGAGTTAAAAAGGATAAAGAAGCATTAAAAATATGGAAACGAGGAGTAGATGAGCTTATAAAAAGAATTAAGCCATCTACTATTTTAATATATGGTGGAAAATTAAACTATGACTATGGAGATATAGAAGTAATCTATTATGAAAATGAAGTAACAGAAAGGATGACTAAAAATGGGAGGACGAGGAGCAAGTAGCGGTAATATAACTAAAAGCAGATTTGAAAGGTTCAAAAACGCAACTACTAAAGAAGAAGCATATGCAATTATGAGAGAGGGTATGACAGAAAATAACAAAAATAGCAGATTAACAAACAGAAAGGATATGATCTCATATATAAAAGAACAGACTAACATTGACGTTTCAAATTATGTTGAAGAAAAAACAAGCAAATCACGTACATATTTAGGGGTACATTTAGAAAAAATGCCAATAAATCAGAAGAATACGATAAAAACATTAATGGCACAAAAAGGAGTTAGAATAGAGGATAACGGCGGATATGGAAATGCTATTTATTACAAGAAAAAGCAGTAAGGAGATGTGAAGTATGGGAGGTAGACGGAGCGACATCATCAAAACCAAAAGCAATGACTGAAAGAGAATATTTAGGGCTAAAAGGTGTAGGAGATATTTCTAGTGGATACACAATAGATAAACTTACCAATAATATGCTTGTTGCTTCTCAAAGAGGAAGAAAAAAGTTCCAGAGAGAAATTGTAAAAGCAGAGGATGAATATCAAGCAAAAAGGGAACAAGCTAGAAAAGAATATAAAGATTTAGTAAAGCAAGGCAAATTAAGAGATAAAACTAAAGAAGAAAGAATTATTGATGCAGCGAGAGGCCACGAAGATAATGAAAGTACTTGGGCGGCAAGAAGAATAGCAAAGAAATTACGGAATTAAATGGTAAGGAGCAAATAAATGGGTGGCAGAGGTGCAAGCTCAGGAATAAGTGATAAAGGTAAAATATACGGAACAGAATATAGCACATTATTAAAAAGTGGAAATATAAAGTTTATAAAAAGCAACGAAAGTGGTTCTACTAAAACTCCGATGGAAACAATGAAAAAAGGAAGAGTTTATGTTACTGTAAATAATAAAGATGAGTTAACAGCTATTACATATTATGCTAATGATGGTAAGAGAACCAGACAAATAGACTTGCAAAAAGCACATAAAGGAATAAAACCTCATACCCATCACGGATATGAACACAATGAAAATGATAGTAAAAAAGGAGCAAGTAAATTAACAGCAGAAGAAATACAAATGGTTGATAGAATAAATAAAATATGGTATAATAATAGAAGCAAAAAGTAGTCGTATAAGGGAGATTACGCATTGATAGATGAAATTTCCGTTCGAATCGGAACGCTTTTTATTTAGACACTGTAAAAGGTGTCTTTTTTTATGCCTAAAATTAAGGAAGTGATACAATGGCAAATACGCAAAATTTAATAAAAAATGAGGATTTAACTCCGGAACAACGCCGAAGGAATGCAAGTAAAGCAGGAAAAGCAAGCGCAAAGAAAAGACAACAAAATAAAACCTTTAAAGAAATAATAAATAAGTTTTTAGATGAACAAGTATCAGACGAGAGATTAAAACAACAGATGATAGAGTTTGGATTTGCAGATAAAGAAGTAAGCAATAAAAGTTGCGCAGTATTTGCTTTATGGAAAGAGGCAATAAAAGGAAATACAAAGGCATTTGAATTGTTAAGAGATACAATAGGAGAAAAGCCACAAGAAAAAGTTAATATATCTGGAGAAGTTAATAATCCATTTTCAGGAATGACAACAGAAGAGTTGAGAAAGATATTAAATGAATAATAATCTGAAAGAAGAATTAAAAAAACAAGCACGTTTGGAATTAGCCAGACGTGATTTTTTTGAATATTGTAAATTAACTGCACCAGATTTTTATAAAGATGATAGACAATTTTTAAAAAGTATATGTAATGAATTACAAGACTTTTACGAAAGTGATGATAGAATTTGCGTAATAAATATGCCCCCAAGACATGGCAAATCAAGAACAGCAGGGAAATTGGTTGAATGGACATTTGGAAACAATAATAAAGAAAAAGTAATGACGGGTTCATATAATGAAATATTGTCAACAACATTTGCAAAATCAGTAAGAGATACAATAGCCTCAGAAAAGACAGAAGGAATAATAGTATATAATGACATATTTCCGGATACAAGAATTAAATTTGGTGAATCTAGTGCAAATAAATGGGCTTTAGAAGGAAGTGGACAAGCAAATTATTTAGCAACATCACCGAAAGGAACTGCGACTGGTTTTGGCTGTACTTTAATGATAATAGATGACTTAATCAAGAATGTAGAAGAAGCTTACAATGAGAATGTTTTGCAAAAGCAAATAGATTGGTTCAATAACACAATGTTATCAAGGACAGAAACAGGATTTAAACTTATAATTATCATGACAAGATGGTCTAGTAATGACTTAGCAGGCTATATATTAGAAAACTACGACAATGTAAGACATATAAATTACAAAGCAGTTCAAGAAGATGGATCAATGCTATGTGAAGCAATCTTAAACAAAGAAGATTACGAACTAAAAACCAAAAACATGAACAAAGATATTATATATGCAAATTATCAACAAGAGCCAATAGATGTAAAGAATAGATTATATACAAAATTTAAAACTTATGAAAAATTACCAACAGCACATTATATTATGAATTATACAGATACAGCAGACGAAGGCGATGATTATTTGTGTTCAATAGATTATCAAATGTACAACAATGAATATTATATTCTTGACGTTATTTTTACACAGGAACCAATGGAAATAACGGAACCTGCAGTTGCAAAAATGCTAACAAAAGATAATGTAGGAAACGCAAATATAGAGAGTAATAACGGTGGAAGAGGATTTGCAAGAAATGTAATAACAAATTTAAGAAAACTAGAAAATAGACATACAAATGTTAGATGGTTTCATCAAGGAGAAAATAAGGTGGCTAGAATATTAAGTAATTCAACAGGCGTAATGAATAATATATATTTCCCTGTTAATTGGGAAGATAGATGGCCAGAATTTGCCAAACATTTGAAACATTATGTAAGAACAGGAAAAAACGAACATGATGACGCAGAAGATTGTTTAACAGGAGTATATGAAAACCCAAAACCTAAAAATACAAATATGGAAATGACTAACAAATTATTTATAAAAATGTAACATCTACTTTTTAGTAGGTGTTTTTTGATTGGAGGAAACAATGTTAAGATATAGCAAAGAACGATTAGCAGAGGAAAAAAGCATAACGGATATATTTTTTAAAGCACAAGAAGAACTTGACATTAGAAAAGAATTGTATGAAAGTTTTAGAAGAAAGCTAACAGATGAAGAATTAGCAAGTTTGGATGATGAAGATATAAAGGTACCACTTGAAAGGTATATATCAATTATGTCTGCTGGTTATTTTGGAGGAAAAGCACCAACTTACAAAGTGAAAGCATTTAATGAAGATAAAGACAAGATAATCAAAGAATTATTTAATCATGAGACTAACGATGAACAAGAAATAAAAGAAATAGAAGAACTTATAAAACATATAACAGACTATAATAATGATGGCTCACATTTCTTGCATATGGTATTAGATTACTTAGTAAAAAGAGCATGCTATGAAATATATTATAAAGATGAAATTACAGGAGAAATAACAATAACAAGAAGTGATGCTTTAGAAACAGTGGCTATATGGGATTATTCATTACCTAAAAAGTTGATAGGTATATATAGAATAATTCGTACATATATGGCAAATGGTGAATATCAACAAATGATAGAGTTAACAACAGTAGACGGAAAAAGATATTATTATGATACACCTGAAAAGAGAAAATTATTTGGTACACCAGCATATGAACAACAATTTAAAGATGAACCATTGTTTAAAGAAAAAGAAGATGAAAAACAGCCTAAAAAATGGGATGATGACATACCAGCAACAGCAATAGAAAATTGTGATGGAATGGCTATATTTGAGCCTGTAATCAGTTTAATAAGAGCATATGAGAGATGTATTCAAAACTCAAGAAATGTATTCAAATATAATGACGAAGCAATATTAGCAGTAAAAGGATATAGTCCAGAAAATCCGCTGATTATACAAAATGAGAAAGGCGAGAACATTATAAATCCTGCAAGACAAAAAGAGGACGAGTATGTATTAACGAGTAGAGTAAGATACTTAGATGGAAATAGAGAAATTGACAGCAATTTATGGTGGGTTGAAAAAAATGTAAATGATACAGCATTACAAAACCACAAAAAGACATTAATGGATATTATTTGTTTATGTAGTTTCTGCCCTAATATGACTGATCTGGGCTTTACATCTGCAGATAACAACAGTGCATTAGAGAAGAAATTCTTCGGATTACAGCAGTATATAGCAACGTTTGAAGGCGATTTTCTTGAAGGATTAACTAGAAGATGGAGAATTATATTAGAAAAATTCAATAAAGAAAAAGGCAAAACATACGACTTTAGAGATATTGAAGTGAAGTTAAATAGAAATTTGCCATCTGACAGAGCAACAGATATTACAAATGCATTAAAAGTAAGAGGTCTATTATCAGACGAGACAGTTATAAATCTATTAAATCTTGATTTAGATGCAACAAGCGAATTGGCAAAAGTGGATTTACAAAATGAAGAGAATATTCAAAAGAATTTAGAGCAAATGCAGATGATGGGACAAGCAGGAACAAATCAAAACAGTCAAGAAGATAACCAAAAAGATGATAAAGTGCTAGACTTAACAGATACACAAAAAGCACAAAAATTAACAGCAGACAACAAAAGAGAACAAGAAAAAGCAGTTAATAAACAAGTTGGCAAAGAATAGAGGTGTTTTTTATGTGGGAACAACACGATGATTATATGAAACAATTAAAGCGACTATATAATAAAACATCAAAACAAACACAAAACAAACTTCAAGAAATATTTGGTACATTTAACTTTACAACAGAAAACATCTATAATATAGCGGACAATAAGACTAAAAAGAGAATAAATGGTTATATTGAGCAATGGAAAGTGCAAGGATTATTAAAGAATAACAACTATTTTACTGTATTAGCAAATAATGTTTACAAAAAAACAAGAGTAAAGAATAGTGAAATATTAGAACTGCTTATTTATAGTGCATACATAGAAGAACAAAACAAATTAGAAGAACAAGAAAAGCAAATAATGTATGAAGATGCTAATCATTATTATCAAGAAGGAATAAAAGAAGTTGAAAAGAAGAAAAAATCGTCAGTAATTCCGATGGCCTTATTTCTTGCATTATTAGACCAACCCAATTATAGTGGATTAACTTGGAAACAATATATAGAAGCGACGATACAATATAATACTCAACAAATATATAAGCAAGCAATTCTAAACATTCAACAACAAAAGAACCTAGAAATCGATTCTAGTGAATTTCAGACAATAATAAATAGGCAAAACAACCAAAGACTCAATATAAATAATGATAAGATATCAGGTGCAGTAGATTTGCAAATGATAGGGTTAAATAATTTGGCAAAAGTAGAAGGAATAAAGTCAAATGCAGATGATAATGCACAGGTTGAATTTTGGGCAGTAACAGATGAACATAGTACAGAAATGTGTCAATCAATGAATATGATGAAATTTTATATTAATAAAGAGAATAAATTTAATAGGTATTGGGGCAATAATAAAAAAGATGTTAAGATTATGCCTGTTAGTGTAAAAGGGCTAGTACCTGGTATTAACTTGCCTCCAATTATGTACTATTGGCATTGGTGCAGAAGCACGATAAGATATGTGCCACCGGTTGAAAGACAGAAAGAAAAATGGTACAATAAATTAGGTAATAGCGATAAAAGTAGTCTTGGCGGAAGTGGAAAAGGAATATTCATAGAAAAAATAGACTTACAAAATAAAAAAGGGAAAATTGAGGAATATGAGGAACAAATCCGAAATATGAAATCAGAATATGCCATTATTATAGATAAGGATGGCAATATATATGCTTATCATGGCTCTGAGACAAACTTAGATATTACGGATAGAAGTTTGGATAATACGATTATTACACACAATCATCCAGAGAAAGGCTCTTTTGGAAAAGATGATTTTGAATTGCTAAAAGCTAATGATAAAATAAAAGAGTTAAGAGCAGTTGATAGTGAATATAATTACAGCCTACAGCTTTTGAAAGCAATAGATATGACTTATAATGAAATATATATGGAAGGAGCACAACTGGCTTTTGAAACAAACGACGATATTCAACACTGTGTAATGGAAGTTTTAAGAAAAAGGGGTTATATAAAATATGAACGAAGAAGAAAAGGAAAAAGCTAAGGATTTGCTACAAAAATGGCTGAAAGAAGCAAGCAAAATAAAAGATACTAATAATCAACCATCAAAAGGAGGAAGATTAGATAACGGAAACAGTGGGGAATATACGCAACTAACTAAAAAGTATCAAAAGCTAATAGAAAAAAGAATAGGAAGAAAAATATGGAACAAATAGCACTTACTTTAAAAGTATGTGCTTTTATTATGGAAAGAAGGTGGAAAAATGAACGATAGAGCAAAATATTTAGCAGTAGATGAAGAAAAAAACAACAGAATACAACGTATAAGAGAATGTTTCTCAATTATCTATGATGAAATAGATTTAAAGTGTAAATCAGGTAGAGAAACATCATTAGCATTAACAAAATTAGAAGAAGCACAATTTTGGGCTATAAAAGGAGTAACAAGGGAGGAAAAATAATATGTGGTTATTAGTTTTAATATTAAGCATTAAATTACAAATGCCAACTTGGTATTGGATTATATTTACTGTAATAACAATATTTAGGCCATTTATAGGGCTATTTTGTAATATTATAGAGAATGAAATAATAAAAACAACAAATAAAATTGATACACCAGATAAGGTATTAAAAGATACACTGGAGCATTCAATTAATAAATAAGTTATTAATATTTTAAAATTATAGATTAAGGGCTAAGTCGACTAGCTCTTATTTTTATGCCCTAGATATGGCTTTAAACTGTCTATTTTTGTTTGGTTAGACTTCCGTAAAAAGTCAAAATAGTTTGGTTATAACAACCGTAAAAGTTAAGGAGGAATTTCATTGTGGAAGATAATGGAGAGGTAAAAAAAGATATGGAATCTACTGCCGAGAGTGTAGAAAAGGTTGAAATATCAAAAGTAGAAGAAAACAAAGAAAAAACTTTTACAAGAGATGAAGTAAATAAAATGATTAATGCTGAAAAGCAAAAACAAAGACAAGCAATTTTAGAAGAAATGGAAGCAAAAAAAGCAGAAGCTGACAAGCTTGCGAAAATGGACGCAGACCAAAAGAAATCTTATGAATTGGAGCAAGAAAGAGCTAGAGCAAATAAAGCTGAAAATGAACTAAATGCTTATAGACTAAAAGACGAAACAATTCGTCAAGCAAGTCAAAGAGGTATTTCATTAGGATATATAGAAACTATTGATTTTTCAAGAGAAACAGCTGAAAGTATTAACTCTAAATTAGATATATTTGAAAAAGTATCAAAAGCAGATAGAGAAAAAGCAATAAGTGAGTATTCTAAAGAACCAGCACCACAAACAGGAGAAAGGGTAACTCAAAAAGATATAAGCCAAATGAGTTATACAGAATTGGCAGAATATCTAAATAAACACCCAGAAGTAAATTTATAAAAAGGAAGGTAATAAAAAATGGGAAAATTTGATTCAAAAAGTTTTAATGAAAAAGCATTTAAGTATTCAGTAGAAAGAATACCAAATTTAAAAACAAACGAGTTAAAGAAATCAAGAGCTTTAACAGGAAATGAAGATATTCGAAAAGTATTTACTGATGAAGATGGTACAGCATACGCAAGAATAGCTATGCGAGGACTATTAGAAGGTGATGCAGTAAATTATGATGGACAAACAGATATAACAGCAACATCAACCAAAACATTTGAAAGAGGGGTTGTAGTTGTTGGTAGAGCAAAAGGATTTGTAGAAAAAGACTTTTCATATGACATTACAGGTGGAAAAGACTTTATGCAAAATGTTGCTGAACAAATAGCAGATTATAAAGATGGATTAGACCAAGATACAATATTATCAGTATTAAAAGGTATATTTTCAATGACAGGAGCTAAGAATTTAGAATTTGTTAATAAACATACAACAGAAGTAAAAGGAAATGTTGGGGCAACAACATTAAATTCTGCAACAAACAAAGCTTGTGGATCTAACAAAAAGAAATTTGCTTTAGTGTTTATGCATTCTGATGTTGCAACAAACATTGAAAATTTAAATTTATTAGAACACTTAAAATATACTGATAAAGATGGTATAACAAGAGAATTAGACTTAGGAACTTGGAATGGTAAATTAGTAGTAATTGATGATGATATGCCAACAGAAGAAGTTGCAGCATCATATGTAAAAACAACAGATACAGCTGTTAAAGAAGGAAAAACATATTATGCAAAAAGTGGAACAAATTATACAGTTGTTGCAAGTCCTGCTACTGAAAGCATAGCAAATTATTATGAATTATCTGATGAAGCACATACAGAGTACACAACATATGCATTAGGCATGGGCTCAATAGATTATGAAGATTTAGGCGTAAAAGTTCCATATGAAATGGATAGAAATCCAGCAAAAAATGGTGGACAAGATACATTGTATATTAGACAAAGAAAAGTATTTGCTCCATTTGGAATTTCATATGAAAAAACTTCACAAGCTACTTTATCTCCAACTAATGCAGAACTTGAAAATGGTGCAAACTGGGCATTAGTAAATTCAGGAGAAACTGCAGAAGCTTCTAGAAGTTATATAAATCACAAAGCTATTCCAATTGTAAGAATAATTTCAAGAGGATAGTAGAAAGGAAGGCAGTAGATGTTAAAACAAATAAAAGATAGATTAGGAGCAAATTATATTGAAAATACAGATAATGTAATACAAGACATCATAGATGATATGACTTCTATTGCCTGTGATGCTTCTAATCGTAATGAAGAAGATACAAAGTTATTTCCATACATAAAAAAGGCAGTCATATCTGAATATAACGCTAGAGGAGCAGAAGGGCTATTAAGTCGTAATGAAGGTTCTATTTCGAGTTCATTTAATGATATAGAAAAAAAGTTAAGAATAGATGTATCGACAATAAGGAGGTTACCTTAATGTTATTACGTGACTTAAGAAAAGTATATATATCAGAATATGAAGAAATAGAAAATCATGGAGAACCGGATAAAATATGGAAATATAAAGGACAAGCTTGGCTAAATATGCAAAATGATGTAAACGAGTTAGATAGAAAGTCTACAGGTGAAGTTGATTATAGTACATATAAAGGTCGTGCAACTAAAGATTATGATATAAAAAAAGGTGATGGAATATCATTTGAAGATGTCTCAAAATTAGAGGAGTTTAAGCCTCAATATAAAGTAACTGATAAAAATAAAATCGGAAATACTTATTTATATATATGTGAGAAGGTGCAAAAATGATAAGCTGTAACATTAAAGTAAAACATAATTTCAAAAATATAAATGCTATAACTCAAAAGTTGCCACAGATAGCTAAAGAGATAACTGAAGATGTACTAAAAAATATTAGAGGTTATGCTATAAAGCTAGAAAAAGGACATAACGAAGAAGGTATATTAGTCGAAATGGTTGATATGTCAACTAAAGAAGTGAAGGGACGTGTTTATGCGGACCCTTCAAAATTTATGTCTAATGGAGTTTCGTATTTGTTTTTTGAATATTTTGGCACAGGTGCTAATGCGGAAATGGAACATGTGGGAAAGTCAAAACACTTTATAAAAAGTGGCTACACAGAATGGTTTATTCCAGTTTCTAAAGTAGAAAAGGCACTGGGCTATCCAATAGTAAACATTCAAGGAGTAGATTTATATATTGCACATGGAATGAAAGCAAATCACTTCATGGGTGATGCTAGTTTCCAAAGTAGAGAAGAGAATGCAGATATTGTAAAAAAGAAAATAGAAGCAATGCTGAAGGAGGTATGTAAATGAAAGATTTAAGTATAAAAGAGTTTTCTGATTTAGTTTATGATAAACTAAAAGATTTATATAAAAATAAACCAATTTTAAGTAATCCTAATACAGAAAGTAAGTTCCCTTGTTTGGAATTACATACACCTTTAAAATCTGTGAATTTGACAGAAAATGCATTCCCTATTCGTTCTACATTTCAAATATCTATAACTTGTTGGAATGAAAAGCAACGCCAAGCTATGCAAATGACAGATGAAGTTGATACAAAACTTCAAGAATATAATTTTATAAGGACAAATACCAGTCCTGCAGTATATGACCAAATACTGCAAAAATACGGCATAACAATAACATTTGAGGTACGTTATAATTCAATAACGACCTCTTTTAATTTTATAAGATAATAAGGAGGAATTTAAAATGGATCCAAAAACAAGTACATTAACAAAATTATTTCATGCTGACACATTAGCAGATTTACAAGCAGAAGCTAAAAGAAAACAAGTAGCATTTGTACAAAGCATACCAGAATTTTTAAAAGCACCAGAAGGAATAACATATAGTGCTTTAGATATTCCAGATGAAAGACAAGCAGAAGGAAGACAAAAAGCAGAAAGTTTAGAAATAGAGATATTATTCAAGGAAGACCAATACGACGAATTAAAAGCATTGCAAACTGCTAAAACAAATGGATATTGGGCAATTCAACTACCAGAAAGTACAGCGTCAACAACAGGAAAACCATTAACATGGTATTTTACTGGGACATGTTTTATTGGCATGAGTGAAATTGCTATAGATGATATGTTAAAATCAAAAATAACAATCTATAGAAGCTCAGAGATTAAAGAAAGCAAAGGCTTTCCAACAGCTGAGTAATTTTAATGAGAAGGTATAATGCCTTCTCTCTTTTATAAAGGAGAGAAAATAGAATGATAATAGAAACAAAAAATAAAAAAATTAATTTAGTACTAAAAACAAGAAAAATAGTAGAAATAGCTAATCTACTAAAAAATAAAAATTTTGAAGAAGCTTTTGTAAAAGCATATTCAATAATAGATCCAGAAACATTAGGTATATTAATATACAAATTAGCAGAAACAGAAGATGGATTTGCATTATTTAAAGACATAGATGAAGTTTATGACTTTATGGATGAATGTAGAATTGAAGGATTTAATTATAATGAACTATATAAGAGAATTGCAGAGGCTTTGAATGAAGAGGGTTTTTTCAAAAAGAAGATGTCAAAGAAAGATCTAGAAAGTTTGACATCAAATCCTTTATCAACAATAAATATGAACGAGATAGTTCAGAAATCAACAGAAAACGCAATGAGCAAAATAGCAGAACAACAGTTTCAAGGCTACAAGGGTTAGATGATATAATAAAAGGCGTAAGGGACTCTAAAAACTTAGTTGAACTAATATATGCACTAGAACCTCTTGCGTATTACTTTGACCTAAAACCTGGGGAATTTTGGAATGCAAGATACTCAGAAATAAACATATATTGCCAAACACACATACTAAAAGTTGTAGATGACCTAAAACGAGAAATAAATTTACAAGAAGCGGTAACAAATAAACTTATAAGAGCAGATAGTATGAGTAGAAATCCTAAAATAGTACCAATTAGAGACAGTTACAAAGAGTTATTCAAAGAAGAACAACAGCCACAATCTCCAGAAGATATTGCAAGAAGAATGAGAAGTATAATGAAAACAGAAAAAAACATGTAAAATTATACTGTTCGACAAAATTCGACACATTACATAGAAAATTAGTGATATAATTTATTATATATGAAGTAAAAGGAGATGAACTATATGAAATGTCCAAAATGTGGCAGTGAAAATGTAACAATTAATATGCAAGAAGTTGGAAGTAAAACTCAAAAGAAAAGTAATAGCATGGGACACAAGATGGCACATAGTGCCATGAGAGGGACAGCAGGGTTGTTTACTTTGGGACTATCTAATTTATTTATTCCTAAAAAATTAGAAGGAAAAGAAAAAACAAAAACAACATTGGAAAAGATATGTTTATGCCAAAGTTGCGGTTATGATTGGATCATAAAATAAGAATAACCAAATAAGACACTTACTTAGGTAGGTGTTTTATTTTTACAAAATTTTTGAAAAATTTAAAAATACCTCTTGACTTTTGTCAGACAAAATGATATATTTATGTCAGTCAAAAGTCGAGGAGGTGAAAATATTGACTAAAAAAATGGGAAGACCTACTGATAATCCTAAAAATAGTAGGCTTGATATACGCTTAGATGATGAATGCATAGAAATATTAGAGAAATACTCTAAACAAGAAAATAAAAGCAAAGCAGAGTCTGCTAGAATAGGAATAAAAAAATTAAAAGTAGATATAAAATAAGAGTTAATGTGGAATCGCCAAACTCACAACATTAACTCGCCCGACAGAGATTAACTCTATCTATGAAATATTATATCATAGAATTGGAGAAATCTCAACTTAAAATACAAATTTTAAAGGAGGTTTCTTTTTATTATGGGAATAAGAGAAAAAATAAAGAATTATTACGCTGGAATGAGAGTTAAAGTAGATAATGACTACATAGAAAGCATATTAAAAGATGGCAAAAGAACCAATAAGATTATAAGACTTTACAAGCAAGAAGAAGTAAACAAAATGAATATTATGTTTGATAAAGAAATTGGCAACTCCATTTTTACAAGAGAAGAATTAACATTTGCTAATCAATTTGAATTGAGTGATGAACATATTGAAGAAGTAGCTAGACTAATTTGGAAATATAGAAACAATAAAAGAGTATTAAAGCTAATGCAAAATATAGTTCAGACAGAAGGAGTAAATGATTACGACAACATATTGGGAGGTGCTATCAATGCTAATAATAACTAATTGGTGGGGAGTATTCTATGCGGTTATAGTTCCAATATTGATTATGATAATGCTAGCCTATGAGGCTGGAAAAGAGGAAGGGAGAATAAGATATGCAAAGTCTAACAGAGTTCAATATAGAAAGAACAACGGCAGAAATTCTTATACTAAAAGAGCAAACAGCTCAAAATATTGTGGAAATAGGAAAAAGACTTATAGCAGTCAAAAGTAATCTACAACATGGAGAGTTTGATGAATGGCTAAAAAATAAGGTGGATTTTAGCACTAGAACTGCACAAAGATTTATGCGAATAGCAACTGAGTTTCCAAATACGACATCGGTGTCGTATTTAGGAACTAGAAAGTTATTAGCACTTGCCGGATTAGATGAAGAAGATAGAGAAGAAGTAATGCAGGAAAATGACGTAGACAAGATGACAGCAAGACAATTAGAACAAGCCGTACAAGAAAAGAAAGAACTAAAAAAGCATTTAGCTGATGAGCAAGAATATTCAAATAAACTTCAAAAATCAATTCAAGAAAAAGAACAAGAAATAAAAGATTTACAAGATAAAATTGATAAAATTCCAGTACCTGAAAAAGAAATTATTGAAAAAGAAGTTGTAAAAGAGGTAATACCAGAAAAAGTTATACAAGAAAAGGCTTTACTAAAACAACAAATAGAAAAACAAAAACAGCAATTAGTTGAAATACAAAAAAGAGCAGAAAAAGCAGAAAGCACCTTGAAAGGTATAAGACTAGAGAATAATCTTGCGAAAGATGAAGTGTATGACAATGCAAAATTAGATACGCTTATATATAACATAAACGACTTTTTAAATAAAAATTCAAAATACACATATTTAAAAGAAGATTTACAACACATTCCAAGTAAGAAAAGAAAATTTGTTGAGGAAAAAGTAAATTCAATAAAAGAATGGGTAATGCTTATGGAGCAAGCATTGGATAACCGACAAGATATTGTTGGTAATATGATTTATGGAGAAGGAGAAATAATAAAATGAGTGATATGATATTAAAAGAAAATAAAGAAGTTGAACCAAAAGATTTAAACATAAAAGACTTGATTAAAAGTCTTACAGAAAGTCAAACAATTATGAATTATGCTTTTGCAGGGTTCAAGACAGAAACAGAACAAAAGTTCAATGAAGTCAATACGAGAATAGACGAACATGATATCTTAATCAAAAAGAGAATCCAATTAGCACCAAATGAGGCAAAAATAGTAAAGGAAAAAGTAAAAGAAAAAGTTAAGAAAATTTGCGAAGATAATAATTTAAAATATTCTGAGATGAGATCTAGGATATTTCCTAGAATTTATGATGCAATAAACAATAAATATGCTGTTGCAACATATAGAGAATTACCAAGTTTTTATTTTAAAGAGATTTTACAAGATATTGAAACATTAACAATAAATGTAGCTGATTTAATTGACCAAGTTGCATAGTAAAAGAGAAAGAATATAGCTGATGCATCAAATTAGTGCATCAGGTCAAAGTAGAAATGTTAATGAAGAAGATAAAAAAGATGGGGTCGTAAAACACGAGGTCATCGATAATTTAGGAAAGAACAATTATCAATAGATTAAAACTAAAGCACCAATTACTGGTGCTTTTTATAATGAAAGATATCAGAGAGGGGGAATGGCTTATCACTGTAGAAGAGATAGAAATCATAGTAACTGCAAAAGTAGAAGAAGCTTTAAAAGAGTTTCAAAAGATACTACCTGAAATGACTAAGATTATAAAGCAAGCACAAGAGCAATTAGCAAATGTAGATATGTCAAAGTTACAAAAGGCAGTAAAACAACAAATGCCATTATTTAAGAAGCAAATCCAAAACTTAAAGAAGAGCATTGAGAATAATGACATATATATAAAAATTAATAATAAAGATGCAGAGAAACAAATAAGTCAGACACAAAAACAAATAGATAGTCTAAATGAAAAAATAAATGCTCGACAAATGAAATTAAACGTAATAAATCCACAAATTGATAAAATAGTTGACGATACAAGAAAAAATGTAACACCAGAAGGAATAAATCCAAATGATAAAGCAATGGACACAACTGTAAATAATGCTTTAAATGGTAATAAAGATTTTACGTCATTAAATAGTCAGGCACAAAAATTATATACAGAAATAGAAATGTATAATAAGCAACTTGACGTTGCAAAATCTAAAATGGCTGAATTAAAACAACAAACATCACAAACAGCAACTACTCAAAATAAATTGGGTAGTTTTTTTAGTGCATTTAAGCAAAAGATAGAACAGGTAAAACCTAGCATATTAGGAGTAAAAAACAATTTTAGCAAAATGCCTAATATTGGTCAAAATTTATCAAAAGCAACTCAAAGTATTACAAATAATATAAAAGGAATGGGGACAGGCTTTAAGAATGGACTTGGACAAGTTCTAAAATATGCAGGAGCATTATTTAGTTTAAGAAGCATTTATTCTGCATTGAGCAGTAGTGCAAATGCATGGTTGTCAAGCCAAAATGCACAAGCAAAACAATTAAGTGCAAATATAGATTATATGAAGTATGCAATGGGTTCAGCTCTAGCACCAGTAATACAATTTGTGACAAATTGTGTATATCAATTATTAAAGGCAGTTCAATCAGTTGTATATGCTTTATTTAGAGTAAATATATTTGCCAATGCAAGTGCATCAGCATTTAAAAATGCTCAAAAACAAGCTAAGAACACAAGTAAAAGCTTATCAAGTGTACATAGCGAAATTAATAATGTTGGAGACCATAACAGTGATGCAAGTTCTAATGTAGGAGATTTGTCAAGCATAGATAATCAGATGTCTCCGTTATCACAAAAATTGTATGACTTTTTTAAACCACTTGTTGATAGCTGGAATAAATATGGAGCAACTTTAATAGAACAAATAAAGACAACAGCTGGACAGATTGCAAGTTTAATTTCATCAGTATGGGGAAGTGTTGAAAAGTTAATTACAAATGGGACTGTATATACATCATTAGAATTAATTTTAGCAATTATAGGAAACATAGCAGAAGCTTTTTCAAATGCATGGAAATATGAGGGCAATGGAGATACAATTATTCAAACAATGGCAGATATGTTAAATAGTATCCTTAATACAATAAGGGAAATAACGGCAAGTGAAGGTTTTCAAAAGTTTTTAAATGGGGTATCTAATGCTTTTTCTGGAATACTTACTTTTACAAAGCCAGTATTAGATGACTTTTTAAGTTTAATTAAGCCATTAAGTGAAATAGCTCTTTCCATAGCAGGAGATATTTTAAATTCAATAGGAAATGCTTTAAAATGGATTGGAGATAATGAAATTGCAGTAACAATTCTTGAATCTTTGGCTATAGCAATCGGTTTAGTTGTTGCAGGAATAAAATTATATAATTTTGTGCAGTCGGGAGCTTTAGTAGCAACTTTAAAACATACTGCAGCATTAATTGCACAAGGAGTAGCATGGGTAGCAGCTAATTGGCCTATATTATTAATTGTAGCAGCTATTACCGCCGTAATTGCTATTATAATTTTATGCGTTAAACATTGGGATGAAATAAAAGAGACGGTAACTAATGTTTGTAATAAAATGAAAGAAACAGTATCTAATTGGGTAAATAATGTTGGACAGTTCTTTTCAAACTTAAAAATTAACATTGTTAATAAGGTTACTGAAATAAGAGACGGTATAAAAAATAAATTCCAAGAGGCATATAACGGAATAAGGAATATTTTTAGTAATATAGGAAATTTCTTTAATGGTATTTGGAGGAACATAAAAAATACGTTCACTAATTTAGGAACAAGTATAGGAAATGCTATTTCAGGAGCAGTTAAAACTGGTATTAATGGTGTTATTTCATTAATAGAGAAGACAATAAATACTGCAATAAGGTTAATTAATGGAGGAATAAAATTAATTAATTTAATACCAGGAGTTTCAGTTGGAACAATAAACACTTTGAATTTACCTCGTTTAGCAAAAGGAAATGTTGCTTATGATGAAACTTTAGCCATATTTGGAGAATACTCAGGTGCAAGCAAAAATCCGGAAATAACAACGCCACAAAACATTATGCGTGATACATTTGAAGATGTGTTATCTAATTATGGAGGAAACAGTAATAATAGACCAATTTATCTAACAGTAAATGTTGGCAATAAAAAACTGGGACAAATATTATTAGACGACTTAAGAGACACAACAAGAAGAACTGGAAAAGATATAGAAGCTTTAGTAGGAGGATAAAGTTATGTTATGGAAATTAAATGGTAAAATAATGAAAACACCAAGTACATATAAAGATAATATAGAAGATACAGACAATGATAGTTATACATCAAAAGTAACAGGTGCATTAATAGACAATCCAATAGCAGTTCGGAATGCTAAAGCTTGAAATGAGCTGGGACTATTTATCGGAAGATGAAGCAGAAGAGCTTTTACAGGCAACATATCAAAATCCGATGATCATTACAGTAAAATGTCCAAGTGTACAAGGTGGCATGTTAGAAAATGCCAAATTCAGAGTAAGCAAAAGAACAAGTGAAATGCATAAGACAGGATTAGATGAAGACACTTCCAAATCAAAATGGAAAGTGTCTTTTAATTTAATGCAAAAGGAATTAACGGCACAGCAAAAAGCAACAGTAAATAAAGCAAAGGGGTTGAGCTAATGTACGAAACAAGTGAAAAATGGAAACAAAATATATATGAAAACACAGTTTGTGCAATGAATATTTACATAGACGATGTATTAGTAAATCCAGACTATATTTTAGACTTTAAAAAGGGCGGAAATGCATTTGAAGAAGAGTTCTGCTTAGGTGGTACACCAAGCCAATACGTTGAAATGAAGCTATATAAAGATAAAATGCCAGAATCTCTCAAAAAAATAAGAGTGGAATATGGAATTTTAATCAATCATGCATTAACAGTAGCGGAAGTAAATGCAATGTTGGTAGGAACATTAAATGGAATACCAGTCAAAAGCTTAAGTAGTAATGATAGTAGTTTCGAAATGATACCAATTGGAATTTATAATGTAGATGATTACACAGACAATGATGATAATACAATAACAATAAAAGCACTTGATAATATGATTAAATTTGAATTTAATTATGATGGTAGTGAATTAATATCAAAAGGTGAAGCAACATTATTAGAAGTTGCACAAGATATCTGTAAAAAAGCAGGAGTAGAATTAAATTCTACTTCTTTTTTAAACTCAGATAAGAAAGTAGCTGTTTATGATAATACTGTAACCGCAAGGAAATATATAAGTTATATTGCAGAAAGTGCTGGTGGATTTGCCTGTATTGATAGAAAAGGAAAGTTATGCTTTAGAAAATTCTATCAAGATGAAACAGAAATTCCTCTTGAAATATTTGGAGAATATAAATGGGGTGAAGAATTTAAAATTTCAAAAGTATCTTATGAAGATGGAATAAGAAGTTTTAAATTTGGAGATGACACAAGAAATAATCTTTGGATAAATCAAGAAAATATGTACATTGTTGATGAAGACCAAGTTAAAAAAATCTACAACGAAATAAAGGATTTGACATCAAATACTTTCGAGGGTAAGACTGTAATAGATCCAGCAATAGATCTAGGAGACAAGATAGTTATAGACGGGAAAAATGTTATTTATCAAGGCGAAATGTCATTAGAAGGAAGCTTTATTGCACAAATATCTAGCAAAATACAGATAAAGCAAAAAGAAGAAACAACAGTAAAAAAAGAAAGCCAGAAAGTTGTAAATAGAAAAGTTCAAAGTAGAATAGATCAAGCAGAAGGAAAAATCGAACAATTAGTTGAAGAAACATCAGACCAAAGTCAAAAACTAACAAAAGTAGAACAAACAGTTGATAGCATATCTCAAAAAGTATCAGATATAGAAGACCTAACTCAAACAACGGAAGGAATAAAGACTGTAGCTTTAGCTAACTGCATAGAAGGCAATTTGTTAGAACTGCATATATATGGAAACAATACAGTATTTAATTATTTATTGCTAGATGATAAATTAACATTGAATGACAATTTGTATTTAGAGGGAGATGACCTCATAAGAGTAACTGATAAAGATAACAATATAAAGACATATTCATTAGGAATAACAGAGGCGTTAAGACAAAATAATGAAGTATGCGATGAATTTGTTTTAGAAAATGGACAAGCTAAGGTTATTAGAAGAGTAAATAAGAGTGGGTTAACGAAAGCAAAGGAAAGCGTAGAAAACTTAGGAAAGCTTGAAATATCTCTAAAAGAAGGAACTAATACAATTACAATAAACAATTATACAGCAAAAATAAAAGCAAAATATGTAATAAAAAGTGCATATTCAGATACTTTTGCAACAAAAGTAGAAATGAATAGCGAGATTAAACAAACAAAGGAATCAATAGATTTATCAGTAAATAAAAAGCTAGAAGATTACAGCACAACAACAGAAATGAATAGTGCTATAAGTTTAAAAGCTGGCGAGATTACGAGTTCAGTAAGTAAAACTTATGAAACAAAAGAAAGTGCAACAAAACAATATTCTAATATCAAACAAACAACGGATAATATAACTTCTGTGGTTGGAAAGAAGGTTGGAAGCAATGAAATTATTTCAAAAATTAATCAAAGTGCTGAGTCGGTATCAATAGATGCCAAGAAAATCAATATCAACGGAACTGTTTCAGCAAACGGGAATTTCTTAGTTGATCCTGATGGAAATATGAAAGCTAAAAATGGAACATTTTCAGGGAATATAGATGTTGGAGAAAATAATTATCTGAGGTCAAAAGACAGTAAAGGGAATATATTAATGCAAATTGATAAAAACGGGACAGATTATTATTTTAATAATGTGCATGTTGGAAAAATAGGAACTGATGGTATTGAGACAGATTCATCTAAAAGAGGATTGCTAATTGCAATAGATAAAGATGCATACTTCTTAGGGTTAGGAAAGAATGATGATGATGGGGTAACTCAACCAATTTATACTTGGTACAATGTATCAACTGGCGACAATGGAACTTATGCAGCAAATACACAGGGAAGAGTTCAAATCGGCAATGCAAATTGGGGATTTCTTGTTTCAATCTTTAAGAAATTGCTTGTTCATGGAAATGTATATGCTGAATCTTTTGTTAATACATCACTAGAAAGTCAAAAGAAAAACTTTGAAAAATTAACATTAGAAGAAGCAATAGATATTTTAAATAATACAGATATATACAAGTATAATTTAAAGAGTCAAGATGATATCAAGAAAAAGCACATTGGATTTGTAATTGGTGATAATTTTAATTATTCAAGCAAGATAACAAGTGAAGACAATGATGGAGTTGATAACTATTCAATGACATCGGTGTTATATCCAATTGTAAAAGAACAACAAGCACAGATAGAAGAATTAAAGAAAGAAATAGAAACGCTGAAAGGAGAAAAAAATGATTGAAATTGACTTTCAAAATGGAAAAACAAAATTAAATAAAGAAATGTTTGACACTTTTCAAAATAATATAAAAACGGCTATAAATGATGCTATTCTAGAAGCTAAAAGAGCAGAAAATCCGGTTGGACATATAAGAATGGAAACAACAAATATTAATCCAGCCACATATTTAGGATTTGGAACATGGGTGTTATGGGGAAGTGGAAGAGTACCTGTTGGAGTCGATGCATCAGACAACGACTTTAAAACAGTCGAAAAGGCTGGAGGTTCAAAAACTGCAAATATCTCACATACTCACACGATAGCAAGTCATAATCACGGTGGAAATACTGGAAGTACAGCACTAACAATAAATCAAATACCCGCTCATACGCATGATGTTTGGCAGACTTCAGGAGGCTCTGCACAATCAACTGAAGCAAATGCTCTGTCTGGAGCAACCGCATGGAATAAAACTCTAAGAAATGTTGAAAAATTTGCTAAAAGTACTGGTGGAGGACAAGGACACATTCATACAATATCTGCATCAGGACAACAAACTACAAGTTCTGCAGGCTCTACATCATTATCATTACTACAACCATATATAACATGTTATATGTGGAAAAGAACAGCGTAGGAGGTAACGATGGAAAAGTCAGATATAATGAAACTTCAAGAAACAGAAGACAGAAGTAAATCTAATACAAAAAGATTAGATGAACATGACATTAAATTTAAGGAAATGTCAGGAAAGCTCGAAGATATTCACGAACTTACATACTCTATAAAAGAAATTGCAACAGAAGTAAAACTCATGAGAGAAGATGTAAATAAGCTAGATGCACGTGTTGGCAACATTGAAAATGAGCCAGCAAAAGATTATAAAGAAGTTAAAAAAGCTATAAGAGACAAAATAATCTTATCCGTTGTAGGTGCGATTGTTGGTGCTGTTATAGCTTTAATTATTAAATAAAATAATAGGAGGAAATTGAAATTATGGATATATCAGTATTAACACAATATTTTAGTATAGTAGTTGTAGGAATATGTTTATGTGTTGGCTACGTTATAAAAAATAGCCTTGACTTTATACCAAACAAGTACATACCACTAATAATGCTAATTTTAGGATTAGTAATTAATGTATTAATGAATTTAAACGGTATAAATGCAGAAGTAGTACTAACAGGAATGTTTAGCGGCTTAGCTTCTACAGGACTATACGAAATGTTTAAGAATTTAATTAATCAGGAGGACAAGTAGTATGAATAAAACCGCAAAAGCCTTGAGGCTGTACACACACACACACACACACACACACACACACACTAGCATTTTTAGTGAACAAAATATGGGACAAGGAGGAAGTAGAGAGCACAGAGATGTAGCAATACTTCCTCGTGATTGCGAATGATTCCGAACTGCAAACAATTAAAATATTCATCTAAAGAAATTAAAATAGGAAAGATTAATAACGAGAATGTATACAGCAAAGTAATTAGGTCAAACAGCTTCTTAGCTCCTAATTCTAGTATAAACATATCACACCAAATATCAAATTTGAAGGAAATAATCAAAGCTGATTTAATGGTTACTTACCAAAATGAATTTTATCCTTCACCTGTTTCTTACGATGACACAACTAAAATCGCAACTATTAATAAAATCAATTCAACAAACATTATTTTAAGGAGCGGCAATGAAAGTTGGGGCAGTACAACATTTACAATTATTTTAGAATATACAAAAAATGAATCATAGCATTCACTCTCGAAAAAACAAAATGATACCAAAAAGTAAACGACAGAACCAAAACATAGAAGACATAAAAAGCGAATTAAATAAATCGATAAAAAGATATGAACAACCACCGACACAGGATCTTAATGATTTTACTGATAATGGAATATATTGGTATAACGCTGGATCATCGAATATTCCAGAGGATAAGTATGGAATTATTTTAGTAGTTTCTTCTCCTGCAGGCACCAAAAATAGCACGAACTATTGGTGGACTGTACAAGTAGCCTGCAGTACGAATGATAATATTTTTATTAGACACTCTACTGATAAGCATACTTGGTCAGCGTGGTCTAAAAAATAGAAAAGGAGGAAAAATAAATGGAAATAATAGAAACTAATTTAAATTTCAAAGATATGTCTGACAGAAAGTCAACAGAAAGAATAATTCTACATCATGCAGATGCAAAAAATTGCTCTGCTGAAGATATACATAGATGGCATTTGAATAATGGTTGGAGCGGTGCAGGCTATCACTTTTTAGTAAGAAAAGATGGTAAAGTATATAGACTTCGTCCAGAAGACAAAGTTGGAGCACATGCATATGGTTCAAATTATAATTCTTTAGGAGTATGCTTTGAAGGTAACTTCATGGAAGAAGATATGCCAGAAGCTCAAAAAGAAGCTGGAAAAGAATTAGTTGCATACTTAAAGAACAAGTACAACATAACAACAGTACAGGCTCATAGAGATGTATGTGCAACCTCATGCCCAGGAGATAAATTTCCATTTGGCGAGATTGCAAATTCTGAGACAAACAATAAAGTTATACCTCAGCCACAAAAAAACGTCCCAAAAGGCAACGTGGCAAGAATACAAGCTATTCTAAATGATAAATACGGGTTAAGTATTGCTGTAGACAACATCTATGGAAATGAAACAAAGAAAGCCTTAGTAAAAGGTCTACAAACAGAATTAAACAAACAATATGGAAGAGGTTTAGCTGTCGATGGAATATTTGGAACCAACACTTACAATTCTTGTATAAATGTTAGAAAAGGTGCAGAAGGTAATATTACATATTTAATTCAAGCAATGTTAGTATGTCATTCATTCGACATAGATGCGGACGGAATATTTGGACCTGCAACAGAAAATGCAGTAAAAGATTTTCAATCAAGAAATGGACTATCAGTAGATGGAATAGTCGGAAAAAATACTTTTAATAAATTATTCAAGTAAAAATTTGGTAGGAGCAATCCTACCTCTTTTTTTATGCCAATTTTTGCTATAGCGAAAGAAAGTGCGAAAATTTAGACGACAAACTATATTCTTAAATAATTAAAATGTCTTAAAACTCATTCTCATACGTTGATTTTTTGCCTATTTTTAGCCATTTTACAAGTTTCGACAGAATTTTTACATAAAATTTGTTATTATATTAAAAAGGAGGACAAGCTTATGGAAGATATAAAAAAGCTTGAACTAATGATAAAAAATGATAGCAAATACAATGATATAATAGAGCAGAGCATGCAGATAGATAAATACATAAAAAAGAAAATTGAGGGAGCATTATAGCTTCCTCATATCTATATTAATAAGCAGATCTATTATCTGACTAACTTCAAGGGCTTCTTTTGAATTGATTCCGTACTTATCAATTCTACGATACATCTTTTGTTTTAAAGAATTTATATCAAAAGTAGTGTAAAATAAATCTTTAACATTAACATTCAAATAATCTGCAATGTTAACCAAAACTTCCAAAGAAACGTTCATTTTTTTATTATTTTCTAATTCCGATAAATAAGAACGAGAAATTTTAACATCTTTTGCTAATCTATATGCAGTTATATTTTTACTTTCTCTAATTTGCTTAATTCTAAATACAATCATAAATACCTCTAAAAATAGTATTCCTTAATTGTACAATGAATATGCAAAAAACGCTATATGTCGCTGTCAGCGAACGCTTTTGTCGAACGATTTTTCTTGACTTTGTCGAGTTTTGTTATATAATTTAATCATAAAAAAGAAACGCGTTTCTCCAAGAAAAAGGAGAAGAACAAATGGAAAAAATAATTGTAATAGATGAGAGAACATATCAAGAATTTAAACGTAAAATTGAGAAAAAGAATGATTATTGGAATCTAGGAGAAATAGAAAAAATGATACAATATGCAAATAATATAAATCAAAATATTGACTTTTTTATAAACTAATGTTATATATTAACTAAATAAAAGCTAAGTGGAAAAATTATCACATTTTTATCACATTAGTTTGGAAACAAATAGAAAACATTGAAAATTGTTAATGGAAAAAACGCCAAAAACCAACGTTTTAAGATAAAATAAGAGAATTTAAGAACACTCTTATGGACCATGAGGTCGCAGGTTCGATCCCTGTCACCTCGACCATATTTTAAAATATATAATGAGGAAGTCCAACCTTAAATTGGGACATTAAACGAGGATACTTTGGATAAACTTCCAAATATATCCTTGTTTTTTATTGTATTTTATAATAAAGTCTAATAAAAAGGATGAATTAAGATGGAGATGTTACAATTTATTTTAAATAATAAAGATTACTTAGAAGATTGGATTACAAGAAGCACGTATCATTCAAATGCCATTGAAGGAAGTACACTTACCTATGCCGAAACTTATGCTATACTTTATAATGATAATAGCTTTAAAATAGAAGGAAAAGAACCTAGAGAAATATATGAAGCTATTAACCATAAAAAGGCTTTAGAATTAGTTTTTAAGAATTTACAAGATAATGAAGTATTTGATGAAAGATTCATTAAAATATTAAATGAATCTATAAATAGAGATATTAAAGATACAGAAGGTTATAGAACTGTACAAGTATTTATTCAAGGTAGTGAACATATTCCGCCTGAACCTGAAAAAGTACCAAATTTGATGATGTATTATATATACAATTATAATCACGACGAGCAAGATATATTTACTAAAATTGCTAGATATCATATCGAATTTGAAAGGATACACCCTTTTGAAGATGGAAATGGAAGAACTGGCAGATTACTTATAAATTATGAATTGTTAAAAAATAATTTGCCACCTGTTGTTATAGCAAAAGAAGATAGAGTAAAGTATTTTGAATTTTTAAGAAATAATGATAGTAATGGCTTTGCTGAATGGTTGAAAGAATTATCTACTAGAGAAGAAGAAAGAATGAAATGGTTTGGATATAAATTCTTATAATATTTTTATCCATATTAAAAAAGTACCCAACCAGTATAACGCAATTATGTTAAGTTACAAATGCTTTTTAGAAAATAAAATATAGTCTAATATAAAAAAATACCAGCCTAAATATTAAATTTAAGCTGGTATTTATAGTTTAACGGAAACCACCGCCTCCGCCACCACCTCCGAAGGAACCTCCTCCTCCTCCTCCAGAAGAGAATCCTCCACCACCGGAACTGTAACTTTCGGCTCTTGATTTTGCACTATTTGCTTGAGTAATTCCATGGCTTGCACATGTATTAATAAAAATAATATTATCATATGAATAAAATGCTGACTGTGCAACAACGTCAGGATATAAATCTTTGAATTGTTTAGCCACTTTTTTAGCTATTCCCATCATCTGAGCATATATTAAATAATCTTCAAATAAATTAACTTCAATTGCTGTTCTTTCGGCTATAAGTGTATAATCAAGCAAAAATTTCTTTAAACCTGCAAGCTCAAGCGCTTGTTGGTTTAAATCTTCTGTTACAGAATGTTTTTTATATTTAAAAAATTTAAATGCTTTTTCTTCTGAAACTGTAATAAGTCCTTCTGCAATCAGCTTATTTTCTTCTTCATCAATTAATTTGTCAAACCAAGAAAGAATCTTAGTATAATTGCTACTGCACCATTTTTCAAATTCTCTACTTTCAAGTATGCCATCACCGCTGGCACTCAAAAGCATATTAAATAACTTTTTCTCAGTTGAATCCTCAAAAGAGGACAAATCCACTTTATTTAAAATAATAACAGTACCTTCCTTTTTGAAAATTTTACCCGTTTGTGCTGTGTCAATTCTAATTTTACATTCTTTTAGCCATTTTAAAATAATAGCTCCTAAAATGTCCGTCTGGTTTTTAATAATTTTATATTTATAACCAATGTAATAAGCTTTATATAAATCATTATCACAGGGAATATCCCTAAAATAAGGAATCTCTTTTGGCAATTTTGCTCCTGCAAGATTTGAACTAATACTTGAAAAAGCAATAGCAAAAATAACAATTAAAATTGGCAAAAGTGTAAAAAATAGTGAAAAAAGAGTTGTACCAATTCCAAAGACTATAGACATAGTTGAACTTCCATAATTTGTAGGACTAGCAGAATATTGTGTAGATCCTTCATTTGCCATGTCTAAATAGTAATCGAAGTTTTTATTAATTTTGTTTTTGCAATTAAATGTTTCTGACGGAAATTGAACTAAAATTGTCATGTATTCATCAGTAGTTAGAGAACCATCAGACTGCATTTCAATATATCCATCATACACATAGGCTGTGCCACCGTAATTACCATAGCCCCAAACACCAACAGAATTATCAATAGGATTATTAGCATGAATTTTGATGTAGGCATTACCAATACTATTTGAAAAATTGTATGGAATTAAAGTCCAATAAACCATTTGGGAATCAGTTAAATCTGATACAAAATTAGAAATAGAATACTTAATTGTATAGGTGTGAGAACCATATGTGCTAATCCCCCAACAAAGTTCTACACCGTTAGAAATAGTATTAATACCACACTTGTATGCCTTACTCCCTAAAGTTCCTGAAGTATTCCAAGAAGATAGAGTCGCATAACTCTGACCATTTTCTGAAACGGATAAATTAGAAATTTTAGAATTTCCTATATTGTGGTAAGGATGATAAACCTCTGTACCTTGATTCGTTTTACAATTCCATATTTCTGTAACTTGCGCATCTCCGTTATCATCAATAAAAATGTCCATAGAAATTTTATTGATAGTATTGGCTTTCGCACAATTGCATAAAGATAAAAAAGTAAAAACGAATAAAAACATAAAAAATATTTTTAATTTTTTACTCATGAAAACCCCCTAATATTTAAATTTATTCAATTATTCCATATTGATACAAAATTATCAATATAAAATGAAAAAAAGTCTTGAAAAATATAAAAAAAGCAAGTATAATAATTTACGTAAATAAAAAATGCGATTGTAGCTTAGCTGGATAGAGTACTTGGCTACGAACCAAGAGGTCGGGGGTTCGAATCCCTCCAGTCGCACCAATGACGTTTCTGTTCGAACTTTTTATAAAACAGAGAGATACAAAAATCAATCAGAAAATAAAATCTGGTTGATTTTTTTGTTGACTAAAAACAATATAAAATCATCCAAACGAAAGGATGGTGTAAGAAAATGAAGATAATTAAGCAAGAATTGCGATTTGAGGAAAGTTTAAAACAAAGACTTGAATTTATATGTGAGTTTGCTAAAGTTACTCCTACTTTTGTAAATGGTAGCATTAGGAAACTAGATAAAACTAATCTTACATATATTGAGCCACATAGAGTGATTATTAAAAGTATTACTTTTTTAGTTTTCAATTATTCAAATGATGTGTATATTTCAAACTTATCTAAAAAGATAAAATTATCAGAGTTAGAAGAATATTTGAAAAAATATAAATTTGTAAATATTTGACATTTCTTGAAATCGTGATATAATATAGCCAATTAATTGCATATAGCTGTTCGTCAAAAGCTATATGTTTACGAGCACTTTGAAAAATTTATATTATATTACAATTATATTGTATTTTGTTAAACGGATTTAAGAGATGTCAAAAGTACGCGTATTGTACTTTGATGTCTCTTTTTTGTTAGATTGGAGGTTTGAAAATTGAAAGATGAAAAGAAAAAATGTGGCTTATATATGAGAGTATCAACAGAAGACCAAGCAAGAGAAGGTTTTAGTCTTCCAGAACAAAAAGAAAGATTAGAATCTTTTTGTAAATTTAAAGGTTATGAAATAATAGATTATTATCAAGATGCTGGAATTAGTGCTAAGACTGGTAATCATAGACCAGAGTTTGAGAGATTAAAAGATGATATAAAAGCTAAAAGAATAAATACTATTGTTGCTTTAAAGTTGGATAGAATAACAAGAAGTATTTATGATTGGGAAAATTTAATGACATTTCTAGATGAAAACGATGCTTATTTGGATTGTGTAAATGATGAAATAAATACAACTAGTGCAAATGGTAAAATGATTTCAAGGTTATTAATGAGTGTTAGTCAAAATGAAATTGAAAGAACAAGTGAAAGAACTAAAGTAGGACTAGCTGGTGCAATTAAATGTGGTCATATTCCACATATTGCCCCATTAGGATATAAACACGAAGATAAAAAACTAGTAATAGACTATGCTACAAAAGATGTTATAGTTAGAATATTTGATTTATATTATAATGGTTATTCTTATCAAAAAATAAGTAATCTATTCAATGAAGAAAAAGTATTAGGAAAAGATAATTGGAGAGATTCTACAATACAAAACATTCTTGAAAATGAAATATACAAAGGTGATTTTATTCACGGAAAAAGGACAAAAAATCCAACATATTATGAAGATGTTGTTGAACCTATTATTTCAAAAGAGATGTGGGCTGATTGCCAAGTTCAGAAAAAGAAAAATTCAAGGAGTTATCGAAGAACACTCACCTATTTGTATTTGCAAAAACTAAAATGTCCTAAATGCAATCGTATTTTAGGTGGTAAAGCTACTACAAAGAAAAATTGGAAAACATACTTCTACTATTATTGCAATGATTGTAAAATTCAATTTAAAGAAAATGTAATAAATGAATATTTCGAACAATTTATAGATGAATTAACTGAGTATGATTCTGTTGTAAATCAATTCTTTTTGCCTATGATAAAACAAAAATTTGATGAACCTAAAGAACAATTAGAAAAAGAAATAAATAATCAGAAATCTAAACTTGAAAGGATAAAAAAAGCATATATCAATGGAGCTTTTGAATTAAAGGAGTATAACGAGGAAAAGCATATTGTTGAAAAAACAATTGTAGAACTTGAAGAAAAACTAAATATTACAGATTGCACAGAAGAACTAAAATTTACTCCAAAAGATATTTTGTTAAAAAGGGATATTGATTTTATTAATAAAATAAAACTAGATAAAGAATATCAAGAGAAAACTAAAACTTGGAAAGATTATACAAGAGAAGAAAAAGCTGATTTAATAATGAGGTATGTTGAAGATATTGAACTTACTTTAGTTGGAAATGAATTAATTTTAAAACAAATAAACTTTAGAGATTCAATTTGTAAACCTTGCCAAGAATTATATGATAAAGGCTATATTGATATTACAAAGCCTATGATATTAGGAAATGTATTAGGTAGTGTTAGGTTTAGCAACTATTTACCAGATGAGGAAGTCTGTGAAATAATAATGAGGTTACAACAATATTATGATGTTCATTTTACAGAGGCAACATATTATTTACAAAAGCAAATGTTCTATTTTAACTTTGCTGAAGATAATAGTGCTATTGTTAGAGTGTTCCCATTAGAAGATTATTATAAATTAGATCCTAATAATAAAATGGAAAAATATAGATTTGGAATTTTATATATTAACGAAGAAGATAAGTTTGAAATGCAAGATATTGATACAGCATTTGATTATATTCCAGATGAAAGTAATGATAGTGTAATTTATATGAAAGAACCTGTTCCTATATCAGTAGGTGTTAAGCCAGTAAAGTTCTGCGAAGATAATACTGAAGAAAAAAATTAACGTGGCACGTTTTGTTTTTATGAAATAAAAATGAAAGTGGTGATAGTTAATTTGAATAAAATTTGTCTATGTAAGATAAATTTTATTGCCTCGCAGAGCCCACGAGTTTTGATAGAATGTCAAAACTCATAGGGGGTTAGGACTTATGGCAAAGCCAAAGTCCATAGCTACGAGGAAATTTCAAAGGAGGGATTTTATGGAGCAAGAATTAGCTTATTCTTTTCACTTAGGTAGTGATAAAAACAAAAGTAGATTAGCAAAAAAAGTAGCAAAAGATAATTTATCTGGTACTACTTCTCTATCTAATAATGCAATTCAAAATGCAAAAGACTTATCAGATGTTAATAAACACAATTTAAGAGATTATGATAATCATAGAGAACTAATTAGAACAATATATGGTACTAATGATATTGTAAATGATGTAAAACAAGTATATTTAGATGAGTTTGAGCAAGCTAGAATCGAATATAACACAAAACAAAATCGTGATGACAGAAAAATTAAAAATTATTTTAAAAAAGTATGTGAGTCTCAAAATGATATAGCTTGTGAAATTATAATAGAACTTGGAGATATGGATTTTTGGAATAATAAAGATAATGAATATAGGCTAAAAATGGTTGATGTATATAATGAACAAGTAAAAGCTTTAATAAAAATCGTACCAACTTTTAAAGTAGCAAATGCCACAATATATTTTGATGAAACCTCTCCTCATATGCATGTTATAGGTGTTCCAATAATAGAAAATTGTACTAGGGGAATGAAAAAGCAAGTTGGAAAAACTAAGCTATTTACAAAAACATCTTTAACAGAAATACAAGATAAAATGAGAAATGCTTGTATTAAGTCATATAATAAATTCTATGATATGGATTTTAAATTAAAAGAAAAGCAAAAAGGTAGAAATCAAGATATAAATGTTAAAGATATGAGCAATTATAGAGAAATTAAAAAACAATTAGCTAAAAAAGAACAGAAACTTGAAAAAGCTAATGCTCAAACTAAAGAGCTTGATAATACAAGTCAAGATATAAATAAAATATTAGGTAGTTTAAAGCCTACTTTGATAAATAAAAATAATATGATTATTTCAAGTGAAGATGTCCAAAAAATAAAAAATTATACAAAAGATGTAAAAGATATTACTAAAACTGTTAGAAGTGTAAATGATTTAAATATAGCAATTAAAGATTTTGAACATTCAACTTTTGAAACGATAAGAGAAGTATCTTCTCTGAAATATGAAATCGAGTTAAAAAATAAAGAAATAAGTAGTTTAAAAAGAGAATTATCAACTAAAGACAAAATTATAAGCAAATTACAAACTGAAAAAGAAAAGATAAAAACAGAATTGCAGAAATTCAAAGGATTTTGGCATAGTATTATGAGCCATTTTCACAAAAGAATTTGCTATGATAAAGATAATAACTATAAAATTGTTAGTGATGACTTATATAAAAATGGTATATTTGATGATAATGATAATGAGATAGCAAATAACATTTATAGAAAAGTAACTATACCAAACGAAAACAAAAATAGAAAAAGAAATAATGATATAAGATTTTAATATGGAGGTAATTAGAATATGGAAAATAAAAAAGTACAATATTTAATCAATATAATAAATGATATGGATTTAAAAGATAAATTAAGGCTAGCGATATGTATGAGCCAAAGTAAATGGGCAGGTCTTATATACAACACTAAAGAAAATTATGAAAAATTTGATAAAATTTTGAAAGAAGTTGATGAAGAATATAGAACTACATTTATAAATTTTTCAAAATATAAACTCGTAATGTTTGCAATGGCTAAAATTATGGAAATGACGAAGGAAGAACAAAATCAAGTCGCTTTATTTTTATTTAATGCAGTAATTTTAGAATTTAATATGAAAAAAACATTTTAGGATTATGAAAGCATTAAAAATTTTCTATAATTGTATTATAAATTTAGTAAAAAGAAGAAAAGGCTAACCACAGTTGTAGTTAAGCCTTTTCCACTTTTGGGATTAAATCCCAATCAGCATCATTGCGTGGATGTACTCCTGTTCCTCCGTTTTTGTCATGGAACCTTCATAGGAGCAACAGCCACCATGGAAACCTTTGTCGAACTTGAGTTCTTTGCCAGTACTCAAAGTTACTGTGCAGTGTCTCAAAATCCGAGCAAAAAGTCTTGCGATAGGGCTGGTGTAAAGAGCATACATATTAATTGTCATAATAAAATCCTCCTTGTTTTACAAAACAGTTTTTATGTTCAAATGGTTAAAAATAACCTACTTAAATTATAACATAAATCAACATAAAATGCAAATTTCACGCTTTTAAAATTTTAAAAATGGTATTTGACAAAATAAAAAAAAGTCTGTATAATAAAGATAGAAAATGAGAGCCACAGAAATGTGTGCTACCATATAAATTACGATAAAACACCACATAGCTCGGCAAAGCATAATGTGGTGCTTTTATTATTTGCTCAAAATTACTACTATTGCAATAATCAAGGCAAATGCTATAATAGTCATTCCTACTAAACCGTAGAAAAGTAAGTATATTATCATTAACATAGCTTGTTCTACCATATAGCACCACCCCCATTCTCACAGTCAAAACTGTGTATGTAAAGTGGTAGCACCCACACTGCTTATTCTCATTTCCTATGAATACTAATATACAACAATATCTAATAAAATACAAGCGAACAAAACAAATTTTTGAAAATATTATTTTAAATTTAACTATTGCAATTTATTAAAATTATGATATACTTTAATAAATTGATTGATATTTGTATCAATCGTTATGAGAGCCGAAAAAAGTTGTAGATAACTACGCCAACGGCACCATAAAGTAGCAGTGCTTAGATAACTGCTATTTTTTGTTGTTTAAAAACACTTTGTTGGGATTCGAAAAGGAAGACTTTTTGTAAAAAATATTTATAAAACATGAGTAAATTTTGTTGAAAAATAGATGTTAAATGTGTTATTATTAACATAATAGTGATTAGTAAAAAAACAATTTAAATTTATAGGAGATATTAAATGGATGACCAATCAAACAAACAGATACAAAAAGTGAAAAAAGTAGTAAAAAAAGCAATTATTGCCGCATTAAGGCCAATAATAATTATTTTTGCTATTATATGTATAATTGTAGCTTTTATTTGTTCGGCTATGTATGTAATTACATTAGATACGGCTACACTTAAAGATGGCAGTTGGGATAATGTTCCATATGCAAGTGATCAGTATAGTAATAATGTAACAATAGACGAAAATGGAATAGCGTCAACAGATATGAGTGCGCAAGAAGTATGGGACAAACTTATAGAGAACAATAGCAATATTAAAGAGTACATAAAAGAATCCTCAACATTTAAAAAACTATTAAATGCTGAAATGGTAACTAATTTCCTAGATACAAGAAAGGATCCAGATGCAGAAATAGATTGGGATTCATTAAACCAAGATACTAATTCAAAAGAAGTACAAGGAATAATTAAACTAAAAAGAGCAACTGCCGAAGGCAAAACAATAACAATGGTTTATACCGACCCAGATACTTTCCAAAGCTACATAGATGAGTATAATGCAACAGGTTCAGAGACAGCAAAACAGCAAGCTTTAAAACACTTTACAATAGAAAGAGGATATATTGCATCAAACTTCGGTAATGGTGCTTCAATTACTGCGGGTACGAGCGTTGAGCTACCATCAGGTATAGGAGCTGTACATTCATATATGGGCTGGCAAACAATAACAAGTACAACTTCAAACCAATATAAGTTAATGCAGCAATCTGGAATGAATTTTGACGAAGAAGGGTTTGGAAGAATAAACGGAAGATATGTAATTGCTTGTACATCAACATATGGAAATGTGGGAGACTATGTAGATTTTTATCAAGAAGATGGAAGCGTAATACAATGTATTATAGGAGATATAAAAAACCAAAATGATACAGGTTGCAATGAGTGGGGACATAGCAACGGGCAAAATGTTATAGAATTTGTTGTAGATAAAAATTCATGGTATAGCACAGAAAAGGGAGGAAATGCAAGTAATATGCACATAAATCCTGGAAACCAAGGTTGTCACCCAGAATGGAATCAAAATATTACAAAAGTTGTAAATGGTGGGAGTTATTTTGATAATCCAAATTTTGGAGCTGAAAATATTAGTGGAAATGGAACAACAATAACAATGCCATCAACAGGTACTGCAATTGGTTCTGGAACAATATCTTCTGGAAATGCTACAATAAATGGGGAAATAATGAAATGGCCAGTAGATAGTACAAATATTACTTCATATTTTGGACCAAGAAATGACCCAACTAACACATCTGTAACGGAAAACCATGGAGCTATAGATATATCTGTACCAACTGGAGCAAACGTATATGCAACAGAAGCTGGAACAGTAATTACAGCTAGATATGGAAGTGAAACTGCTGGAAATTATGTTGAAATAGACCATGGAAATGGTTACATTTCAAGGTACTTACATAATAGTGAGCTTAAAGTAAAAGTGGGAGACAAAGTAACAAAAGGCCAAGTAATAGCATTAGCAGGAAGTACAGGAAAATCAACAGGACCTCACTGCCACTTCGAAATTAGATATAATGGAGTTAGAGTAGATCCATTAAATTTCAAGTATGATAATGGAATGGGTAATGGAATGGGTGGATTTGGTTCAAACCCAGATGAATTATCAACAACAAACAAGTATTATGCAAAAGTTGCAACATGGACTGAGATATATGATAAACTAGAATCTAATGATCCAGAAGTAGAAACATACGAAAAAATCACATACAATATGACTACTACTAGAATAAACTATCAAGAATTTGTAAGTGGTTATACAATGCCATTTGAATATTTATGGTCATTCCTAACAGTAGGACAAGAAGAAGAGTTTGTATCAGAATTAGCAGATCTTGTATATGGCAGTGAAATATTTATAACAGTACATGATAATTTAAGGATAAATACAAATATATCAACAGATACATATACAAAGATGAAGAAAGCTATTGCTAAAGATGTAACTGTAAGTGTAAATTATGAAGATGATATAACTTATTATGATGATAAAGGAAATCCTCATACGTATACAACTGGTGGTACTGCAACGCAAGTAGGAGGTCCTTTCGAGAATGAGCAAGCATTCCCATATACAACAATTCATACAGTAATTACAAGTACAAATACTCTAGAAATAAAATTAACAGAAGCAAATGTATGGATAGTAGAATACAAACAAGAGTTTACAAGTCAAGCACCTCCAAAAGATGAGAAATCACAAGATAATCCACAAAAAGATCAACCATATACAGTTACTGCACCAACTGCAGACCATACAGCAATAGGTGATGCTTTAGGAGAGAGTTATAGAGCTAGTGTTGAAGCTTCGTATTCTGCAGCACATACAAGAGCAAGTGCAAGTTTAACTGGCATGAATACGGAATATTACACAGCGGTTGTTGGTAGAAATATACATGTGTACACAAAAACAGAAGGACTAATTTATGTATCTTCTCCAGCTACTGTAAGAGAAAAAGTAGAATTAACAGGTGATGAAAATAACTTTGTAAAAATTTACACAAGTCCAAAACACGCAACAACTGCTTCAAATATACATAGTGCTCCAGATTGGTTATACCTGCTACTAAGTCAAAACAGTAGCACGGCAAATATGGTAGATGTTACTAAATATTTGTTATACAAAGCAACAGATTATGATTATGGAGTTCAAAGCTATGATTTTAGTGTATATAAACCAGAAAACTTCAAAAAATTATATGACAAATTCAGCAATTTAGATGGTGTGCCAGGAAAAGTATATAATTTCCTATTATCGAAAGGAGTATCACCTGCTGGAGCTGCGGCAGTACTCGGAAACATTCAAGAAGCAAGTAACTTTGAAGCAAACACAACAAGCTCAAATGGTGGTAATGGATTATGCTTATGGAAAAATGATAGATTTAAAAATTTACAATCATGGGCAAAAAGTAACCACAAGGCATGGACAGGTGTTACTACACAATTAGAATTTATGTGGAGTGAGCTAGAATCAAAGTATCCAAGTGTAAAAAATAAAATAACTGGAGCAACAGAAGAAAACCTAGAATATGTAACTTGGTATTGGGGCAGATTCTATGAAGGCTTCTTTGTAGGAACAAATTTCGAGAAAACCAAAAGCAATACTGCTCAGAGATATATGTATGCACAGCAATGGCTCGAAAAGGTAAAGTAGGAGGAAAAAATGGAAAAATCTAAAAGAATTTTAATTGTGTTAATTATATTACTAATAGTTATGGCTGTTATGGTAGCAATATTAATTAACACAAACAAAAAGCAAGAAGTTTCACATGGCAATAATACATATACATCAATTGTAAATGAGCAAGATGAAGCTTTTGAAAAAGTAAATGATTATAAAACGTACTTTACTGTAAAAGAAATTGTAGAAAATTATATTACATATATGAAACAAATAAATGGAGACGAATATGTAGATGCCTCATCTTTACAAACGACAACAACTCAAATTGCAACAGTAATGCAAGAAGATGGAATAGAAGCACTAAAAGGTATATTAGATGAAGGCTATTTAAAAGATGAAACAGATAATTCATTAATAAAAATGCAAGATGACTATAAACAAGATGGTACATATACCAAGCAAGTAAATTACAATTTAAACATAGATAATATGTACCAATGTGGTCTTGCAAGCAACATTTCAATAGTCTTAGTAGAAGCAAAGCTAAATAATGCTGAACTAAATTTACTAGTAAAATTAGATAGTACGAATAATACATATTCACTATTTTTGAATGATTATATTACAAAAAATAATTATACAAAACATATGAGTATAAAAAGTATAAATATAAGTAAAAATAAAATTCAAAAAAATAATTATAATAATGACGTAAAAGTAGAAGGAACAGAAAAAGATGTTGTTATTCAATATTTTTCGGATTATAGAATGAAGATGCTTAATGACACGAAAATAGCATATCAAAAATTAGATTCTGAATACGCCGAGAAAAAATTTGGACAATATTCAAATTTTGAAAGCTATGTAAATAATAATAAAAACAATATAATAGTAGCAAGTATAGATAAATATCAAGTGGTAGAAAATAAAAATGGCAAAGAATATGTCTGCGTAGACGAAAATGGCAAATATTATATATTTATGGAAGAAGAAGTCGGCAAATATTCAGTAGTTCTAGATACCTATACAATAGACTTACCAGAATTTATAGAAAAATATAATTCAGCAAATGAAAAGACAAAAGTAGGATTAAACATACAAAAAGTATTTGACGCAATTAATAATGAAGATTATGAATACGTATATAACAAATTAGATAACACATTTAAGCAAACGAACTTTAAAACAGTACAAGAATTTAAAAATTATGTAATCCAAAACTTCAGTGGAAAGCAGCTAAAATATGGAGAATGCCAGCAACAGGGAAGTTTGTATATATTTGATATTACAATAACTGAAGGAACAAAACAGACGAATAAAAGAGTAATAATGCAATTAAAAGATGGAACAGACTTTGTAATGTCATTTAATGTAAATTAATAGTAAAGTTTAATAAAAATATGCCAGCATATTTACAATGCTGGCGTAATTTTAAAATGAAGGGAGAAAAATATGGAAGGTTTTAGACATTGGTATAATACACATAGCAAAACTATCTGGACAATAATAGGAGTAGCAATATTAATATTTGTAGTAATAAATGTAATAAATTCAAGTTTAAAAAATCAAGAGAAACCAAGAAATACAATAACTACTAATACAACAAAAATGAATTCAATTTCAATTGCTTCAGACACGTCACCAATAACTGGAGAGCAAATTACAAATTCTCAAAAAAATACAGTAAAATTAATAGACAATTTTGCGACATATTGTAATAATGGTGACATAGATTCTGCATACAACTTAATTTCAAGCGACTGTAAAAATCAAATGTATCCAAGTAAAGAGAACTTTAAGAAAACTTATTACGATCCAGTATTTGGAGGCTCACAGAGAGAAATAACTGTTGAAAATTGGGTGGGAAACACATATAAAGTAAAATTCGCTGAGAATGCACTAGCTACAGGAAACTTTGATGAATCAAATATAAAACAAGACTATATTACAATAATAAATGAAAATGGGCAGACAAAACTTAACATAAATAGCTATATTGGCAAAACAACAATAAATAAATCACAAAAAGCAGATGATGTAACAATCAAAGTAGTGGAAACAGATGTATATTTTGATTATCAAACATTTACGTTCGAAATTACAAACAAACGTGATACACCAATATTAATAAATGACCCTAACATAGATAGCACAATGTACATTGAAGATAAAAATGCAACTCATTACCAAGCATATACACATGAGCTTGCTGAAACAGACACAAAGGTACCAGCAGGACAAACACAAACAGTTAAAATAAAATATTATAGTAGATATAGCTCTAATAAGGTAATAAAATATACTGCATTTGATAGAATAATACTTAATTATAATGCATATTCGCACTATACAAATATTGGTGCATATAAAGATTATGGAAGTATAAAGATTGAGATACCACAAAATTAAAATATAAATTAAGAAATAACAGTTGGTTTAATAACCAACTGCTATTATTTTATTATGTGGATTATATGTATCTCTTGAAAGACATTCTGAAGATACCAAAGTTCCATTTTTATCATATAAATATTTGTATGTAACTGTTTTGCACCCATTTGAACCACTCTGAATTACCTTAGATTGACCACTTGCAAGTGATGAATCTTTTTGATAAGTAGTTGTAAAAGGAACACTCGAAACATATTGCGCATCTAATACAACTTTGTAGTCATTATCTGTTTTTAATCCATAAATATAAATTCTTACTTTTTTTCCAGAGGTATTTGTACGTATTCTTATAGGATAATTGCGATTATTTTTAAATTTAAAATCTGGACCGCCCCAAGATACAGTGGCATCTAAGCCTGGTTTTACATATGAAGGCGCAAAACCGTGGTTATACCTTTCGACTATTTCTAAATTAGCATATAAAACTGCATTGTATAGTGTTGAAGAAACCTGGCAAATTCCACCACCAACCTCTTGAACTACTTTTCCATTTGAATATGCAGCTCCTTCTTTAAAACCAGCGGCTTTAGTACGCTGACCAACTATTTGATTATAAGAAGCAGTTTCGCCAGGCATTAACACATATCCATCAAGTTTTTTTGCTGCGAGCTCTATGTTTGTAGACCTATTATAACCACTGCTTGTGTATGATGTAGAAAAACTTGAAAGCATATCTGGAAAGGCTTCATTTCCAATCTGATTTGTTGTAACATTAGGGTATAATGTTTTTAATGGAATACTATATTCGTCTTGTTCTGTTTTTAGCATTTCTTTTGCTTCATCTAATGAAATCTTAAAATCAACACCATTAGAAGAAGGATACACAACATAAGGGTCAACAGTATAAGACGCATCGACTGGAGCTTTATAAATATTTTTATAAATTTCATCTAAATTGATTTTATTTGCTACTGCGTTTTTTACTGGTGCAACTAGTGTTGGTTCATCATTATCAAAATCATTAAGCAATTTAGAAAGTTCTTTTTTGAATTTTTGTTCATCAACAATAACACCGTCTTTACCAGCAGTAATAATCAAATTATTATCATCATCAATATAATAATCAGGGTTTACGACCTTATCTGGTAGCAATTTATTTATTTCACTAATAACAGAAGATAAAAACTCATCATCAAAATTTATATTAGTAGAAATATTATAATTATTTAATAAACAATTTAAAATTGAATAATTATTTTCAAAAATATTACCGTCACGACCAACAGTATAAGATTGATTTATGACTGAATCTGCATCGAAAGTTACACCAAGTTGCTCTGGCATAAACACGCCTTCAAAATCGTCACGCTTAACCACAATTTTGCAAGCTAAATGTTTATTAACAATATTAGAAACTTTTTCTTTAGCTTCATCCGTAGTCAAACCAGACACATCAATTCCTTGAATAAATACTCCATTCATAATTTTATTGCTATTAATGTTTATAAGTGCAAAAACTGTGGAAAACGCAAGTAGTAAAATTGCTAAAATTGCGATTACAATTGCAAAAATTATTAGACCTTTATTTCGAATATGTTTTTTTGCATCTCCATTAGAAGCCAAAATAATATTTTCCGCATCTTGCAAAATTTCATCTATTTCGTCTGTTTTTTCATCTGTGCTAGAAGTAATTAGTTTGTTCATTTGTATTGTCTCCATGTAAAATTATTAAGCATAAAATGCTTTTATAAAGAATATTCAAATTACTAAAAAATATTAGTAATAAGATTATAACATAAATAAATATTTAATAGAAGTAAATGCGAAAAAAATATTAAATTAGTAAAGTTGTTAGAAAAATGTGCAAAATATGCAACAAAGTCATTATAAAAATGTGAGAAAATTATTAAAAGTCATTTGATTTTTGTGAATATGTGTGATATCCTTATATAGGGAGAGTGAGGTTATGGATAGATATAAGATGGAAGATTTAAAAAAGTGGAAAAACTCCACCAATAGAAAACCTTTAATTATAAGAGGTGCTAGACAGGTAGGAAAAACATGGCTGATGCAGGAATTTGGAAGAAAATATTATGAAAAATATGCTTATATAAATTTTGATGATAATACAAGAATGAATAGTCTTTTTAATGAGGATTTTAATATTGAAAAAATAATACAAGGTTTAAAAATTGAATCAGGTGTAAATATTGAACCTGAAAATACTTTGATTATACTAGATGAAATCCAAGAAACACCCAGAGCATTAAAAGCATTAAAATATTTTTGCGAAAATGCAAGGGAATATCATGTGATTTCAGCAGGTTCTTTATTAGGTGTTGCAATACATGAAGGAACATCATTTCCAGTGGGAAAAGTAGATTTTATGGATTTAATGCCATTAAGTTTCTTCGAATTTTTAGATGCTTTAGGGCAAAAAGATCTTTTAAAAATATTAAAATTAAATGACTTTGATATGTTAGAAGTTTTTAGTGCTAAATTAAAAGAGTATTTAAAATTATATTATTTTATAGGAGGAATGCCAGAAGCTGTTGAAGCATATGTAACAAATAAGGACTTAAAAGAGGTTAGAAAAATTCAAAAAGAACTATTAGATGCATATGAGCAAGATTTTTCAAAACATGCACCAAGTAATATAGTACCAAGAATTAGACAATTATGGAATAATATACCAACACAATTGGCAAAAGAGAACAAGAAATTTATATATGGTCTTGTAAAAGAAGGAGCAAGGGCAAGAGAATATGAAATTGCTTTATCATGGCTAATTGATTGTGGATTAGTTTACCAAATAAATAGAATAAATAATTGTAAAATACCATTATCTGCATATCAAGATTTTAATGCTTTTAAACTATATTTATTAGATGTAGGATTGTTAGCTGCAAAAGCGGGTGTTGATGATAAAACAATTTTAGAAGGAAATGCAATATTTGAAGAATTTAAAGGAAGTTTAACTGAGCAATATGTTCTATGCCAAATAAAAGAATGTACAGATTTAGATGTGTTTTATTGGTCATCTGATACAGGGATTGCAGAGTTAGATTTTATTACACAAATAGGTAGAAATAATGTTCCAATAGAAGTAAAAGCAAGTGAAAATTTGCAAGCTAAAAGTCTGAAATCATTTGTACAAAAATATAATACTCCGGTAAATATTAGAACATCAATGTCAAATTATAGAAAAGAGGAATGGCTTATAAATATACCATTATATAGTGTGGGAAATATAGAAAAAATTATAAATAATAATTAAAAAAATGTAAATAATAACTAGAAAAAAAATATGTATAATGGTATACTATGTGAAGCAAAAGAAGGGAAAAGCTTGAAAAATAATTACAATTTTGGCTACGTCAAATGTAATCTCAAACGCGGTTACATATACCACGTATGCGCACTTGCCTTTGAAATTCATTTTCCTTGCCAAAATTTAATTCTTTTCAAAGCTGACTTGTACTTATAAGAAAGGAATGTGATGAATATATGTCAGAAAAAACTCAAGGAGAGGAATTAAAAGAAAGACTTTTTGATTGTAAAAAGAACGGATGGGAGAGCACATCTGAAGAAGAAGGAAGAAAAATCTTCCGATATTGTGATGGTTACATCAATTTTTTAAGTAAATCTAAAACAGAAAGAGAAATAGTAAAGAATGCAAAGCAAATGGCTAGAGAAAGAGGTTTTAAAAGCATAGATGAATATGAGAGTTTAAAGCCAGGAGACAAGGTTTACTATGTAAATAGAGATAAAAACTTATTTCTAGTTGTAATTGGAACAGAGAACATAGAAAATGGAATAAACATAATTGGATCTCATGCTGATTCGCCAAGACTAGATTTAAAACCAAATCCAATTTACGAAGATAAAGGATTCGTATATTTTAAAACACACTACTATGGTGGAATAAAGAAATATCAATGGACAACAATACCATTATCAATCCATGGTGTAATTGCTAAAACAAATGGCGAAAAAATAGAAGTAAACATCGGAGAATCTGATGAAGATCCAATATTTACAATAACAGATTTATTGCCACATTTAGCTCAAGAGCAAATGCAAAAGAAATTAAAAGATGGGGTAGAAGGAGAGAACCTAAACCTATTAATAGGAAGCATTCCATACAATGATGAAAAAGTATCTGAAAAGGTAAAATTAAATATACTAAATATATTAAACAGAAAATATGGAATAGTAGAAAAAGACTTTTTAAGTGCAGAATTAGAGCTAGTTCCAGCATTCAAATGCAGAAGTTTAGGATTTGACGAAAGCTTAATTGCCGGATATGGTCAAGATGATAAAGTTTCTGTTTATACATCTTTAACAGCTATATTAAATATAGAAAACCCAACAAAAACAGCAGCTTGCCTATTTGTTGACAAAGAAGAAATAGGAAGCATGGGAAATACAGGAATGGAATCAAATGTATTTAGCACATTCATGTCAGACGTACTAAATAAATTAGGAGTAAACAGACCAAACCTATTAGATAAAATGTTCTGCAACTCTAGAATGCTATCGGCAGACGTAGATGCAGGATTAGACCCAATATATGCATCAGTAGCAGACCTGCACAATGCTTCATTCTTAAACAAAGGAGTTGGAATAAGCAAATACACAGGAGTTGCCGGAAAAGCAAATGGCTCAGATGCAAACGCAGAATTCGTAGCATACATACGTGGAATATTTGAATCAAACAACGTAGGTTACCAAATAGCAGAACTAGGAAGAGTAGACCTAGGCGGTGGCGGAACAATAGCATACATCTTAGCAAACAAAGGTGTAGACGTATTAGACTGCGGAGTACCAGTACTTTCAATGCACGCACCATACGAAGTAACAAGCAAATACGATGTATACCAAGCATATAAGGGATATGAAGCATTCTTTAGAAGCTAAGCGCATTTTGAGGACGGAGAAAAAAATGTACAAAACGAACTATTTGGAGAGATATTCCAAATAGTTCGTTTTCTTAAAATTGAAGATCTATTACGAAAAAGTTCCATAAACGGAAAAATTCGTAATAGATGAATCTTTTAAAATCATTTGACATATAATATAATTGATGTTATAATAACATTAGCTAGCAATTCGTTTGAAGACACGAAATTGCACGAGATATATTTCGCAGATATATCTCTTTTTTTATTTTTAATAAAAAAAGAAAAAGCAGGGTCGCAGTCCCTGCTACAAAGATTATTCTTTGTTTTTTTCTTGGGTTTCATCATTGTCATTACTTAGTAGTAATAATACGATTAATCGCCAAATTAATTCATATGAAGACACTATATTGCACCTCCTTTCTCAAAGATTTCCTTTGAAAAGGCTGTGTCTAATTATAATAGAAAAACTGCAAAAATACAATGAATTTTTTAAAATTTAGTAAAACAATCCTTGTACTAAATTTTGTTCTTCTAATAATTTATCTATATTATTTGTTACCCATTTTTTATGCAGGCACCATTCAGGGGCAACAAGCAAATCCTTAGGAGGATCAGCTGAAATTCTATGAACAATAACTTTAGGATTAATATGAGTAATAATGTAGACTAAATTTTCCATGTATTCATCATAAGTAATCGGAGTGTATTCTCCGTTTTCGTACATATTACTAAGTTTTGTATTTTTTACTATATAAGTAGAATGAATTTTTATTCCAGAAATATTGTGAGTATTTATAAATTTTATAGTCTCTATTTATCGAGGAAAAAATCAATTGAAGGAGGTTGATTAATATGAAGGAGAAAAAAGATTGCAAAATTGTTCAAGATTTATTACCAAATTATATTGAGAATTTAACAAATGAAGAAACAAATAAGTTCATTGATGAACATTTAAAGGAATGCAATGAGTGCCAAAAGATTTTTGAAAACATGAAAAAAGATTTTAAAGTAAATACCACAAAAAGAGATGAAAGAGAAGTTAAGTACATAAAAAAATATAGTAAGAAAATGAAATTATTAAAAACCATATTATTGTTTATAGTGGTGATATATGTGGTAGTAATAACAAGAAGGACAATTATAATGACTTCACTTTCTGGAAAAGTAAATGAAAATCAGGCATATGATAATTACTATGCAAGATTATATTCTTATCAGGGAGACACTTTAACAATAACAGAAAGCTATAATAAAGGCAGAGACTATTTGACGACATTTACGAGATTGGTTAATGACAATGAAATTCAAAAAATAACTTATTATAAAAAAGGCAACGAGCAATTTGCTGTTACAGAGGCAGGTGGCAAAAAAACTGTGATAGATTCTAAAAAAATGCTAGGAGGAAATATAGCACCTGTAACTTATGTATCAGATGGATTTTTGGTAAATCTTCAATATGCACTTGTAACAGGAATTGAATCTACATATTGTAATGGAAAAGAGTGTTATGTTTTTAAAGGAAGTAGTTATGAAAGGTATATAGATAAAGAAACAGGCTTTGCAATTAGAGATATAGAAAAATCAAATAAAGAGATAACTAGACAAACTGATATGGTAGTTGATTATGATTATAAATTTAATATAGTAACAGATAGTGATATTATAAGACCAGATATAACTGTGAATACAATAAATGAATAATATTTAAAAGATGAGTAATAGATTATAAATGAAGATAGATAATAATTTGAAAATTATCTATCTTTTGTATTATAATATAATTATCTTAACAAATTAGTGGTTGGGCAGAAAAATAGTAATCTATTACTGAGATTAAATTGTAGAAGGAAAGGTGATGTTTATGAAAAAAATTTTAAAAGTAGTTGTTGGTATTTTAGGAATAATAGTTGTTTTAGGAATAGTATTTTTTATGGTAGATTATAATAGAGTGAAAAATCAGGAAAAGCCTATTTTTTGTATACAAAATCCAGATGGAGGAATAATGGACGGTGGTACAATAGAATATTTTGGTTTAGGTTATAAAGTAATAGACTTCCACACAATAGCAGGTTTTGATAATATAAAAATTGGAACTTGGTTTATGGATTATAATGATTTTGAAGAAGAAATAAAGGCGTATGAAAAGAAATTTGAAGAGAATTTATCAACGAATAAAGAAAATAATAGTGATTTAGAAAATGTTATAATGAAAGTTGATAGTACTACGATAAAACCTACCAGTATTTCGATAATAATTATAAATAATAATGACAATGAAATAGGATATGATCAAGAGTATAAAATTCAAAAAAATATAAATGGAGAATGGAAATATTTAGACTATTTACCAAATACAAGTTGGAATGATATAGCTTATATAATCAAAGCAAATAGCCAAACAACAAAAAAATTGAACCTAGAAAATACTTATGGAGAATTAGAAAAAGGAACTTATAGAATTATAAAGACTATGTTTTCTGAAAATGGTAAAAAAGCTGATATTTATTCAAATGAATTTGAAATTAAATAGTTAGCGAGAAATTATAAGCTGAGTAGTAGGTGATAGGAGTAAATAATGAATAAGAAAAGGCTAGTATTTATAATAATAGGTATTATTATAATTTTAATTACTGTTTTACTATTATATTTATATAACAGCATTCTACATAAACAATACACTAATGCGGATTTTAAGATTGAAACTTATGTTAGTAATATTGATAAAGACGATGATGGAATAGATGATCAAACAGATATACTGAATAATGTAAGAAATTATATTTCTAAAAATCCTAAATATAAAAGTAAATATTATGAAACAGGATATCCAAATGATGAGTATGGCGTTTGTACAGATGTTGTTGCATTTGGTCTAAAAGATGCCGATATGTTTTTATAGTTTTAAGTAGTTTTTAGTTCATAAGTTAGAATAATTTAATTTTTTATATTATAAATAGTCATATTTTTGTTATAAAAACTTACTAAATTTCTGATTATCTTTTCATAAGTTGGTAAATGCCGATATAT
>ERZ773107.120-NODE-120-length-83909-cov-7.778687_pt1 | contig 83909 bp, 115 predicted proteins | sample MGYA00580571_ERZ773107 | MGnify/ENA primary metagenome ERZ773107 (study PRJEB29015, sample SAMEA2737843) | human gut metagenome | biome: human gut; feature: human-associated habitat; material: faeces | place: China | collected 2012 ... | reverse complement strand
TTGCAACGCAGATTGTGCTTCGCAGCCGCGGCAGCGGTGCTTAAGCCGTCAGGCGCGAATTGTGCGGTATTGCCTCAGATTTCACCGGCAGACGGCAGGCCGTAGGCCGGTTCTGCCGCCTGCACGGCGCGCACAATCGCCTTGGCCATAACCCGCGCCGCCAGCGTTCCCACAACGTCCATATCGGCGGGCACATCCCCCAGCGACACCGCGTAAATGCTGTCACCGTCCATAGAGGTGTGCACCGGGCGGATGGCGCGGGCGTATCCATCGTGGGCCATGCCCGCAATCTTGCACAGGTGCGCCTTGTCCAGCCTTGCATTGGTGAGAATCACGCCGAGTGTGGTGTTGCCGACAAACTTTTCCGCCTGCGCCTCGATTGCCTGCAGGGCCGCCAGCTCGGAATCGAGGAAGGTTTTTCCGTCCGCTGCCAACAGGCCCGCGATTTTACGGCCGTTCTCATAATCGTAAACGTCCCCCACGGCATTGACGGCCACCACAGCGCCGACCTGCAGGTTCCCCACCTGAATGGCATAGCTGCCGATGCCGGACTTCATGCAGTGCTCCATACCCAGCAGCTTGCCGACGGTAGCGCCGGTGCCCGCGCCGTGGTTGCCGTCACGGTAGTTGCCCGTCTCCGCGTTGACACAGGCCTCGTAGGCCATAGCCGCATCGGGGCGGGTGTGCGCATCGGCCACTGTCAGGTCAAACAAATCCGACTGGCAGACCAGCGGAACCCTTGTGACACCCACATCAACGCCAATGCCGCGCTCCTCCAGATAGCGCATCACGCCGCCCGCGGCGTCCAGCCCAAAGGCACTGCCACCCGCCAGCAGAATGGCGTGAATGACCTGCGCGGTGGCCAGCGGCTTGAGCAGTTCACTCTCCCGCGAGGCAGGCCCACCGCCGCGGACATCCAGCCCGACGGATGCGCCCTCCCGGCCCAGCAGAAACACCGTGCAGCCTGTGCCAGCCTGCACGTTTTCTGCCTGGCCAATTTGTATATTTCTGAAGTCTTTTATAGAAATTTCTTTCATGGAAGCGTCCTTTCATTTTCCGCAAACAGGAATTTTACCGTTTGCTGTATCTCATTGACTCCGACTTCTTCAAGGCGTTCTTTATACCTTTTCAGCAGCTCTGCCTGCTCCGGGAAGTGCCTCAGATAGTCCACCGCGCCATGTAAATCGCCACGAATCAGATGATTTTTGTAAACTTCTGTGCTGTATTCTTCCATAAGCGCCCCCGGACATTTGTTTTATTCATTGTACACCATCCAAAGGCAAACGTCCAGCCTGAAGGCTGGCAGGATGAAGTAAAAAAGTTCTGAAAAAAGCCCGCACATCACACAAATCATCGTGCAATATGCAGGCTCTATCTAGTGTTTGCGATTATTCAAACTCGATTGTAGAAGTGGAATCTGTGGTATTTTATGCGAATTTTGGAGTTTTATTTGCATTGAAATTCTTTGCAGTCTCCATATTCTACCTCTTTGCAAATAGCGGTAATGCCACCGTAATGCCACGGCTCCACTCGAACCATCAAAATTGATGAAACCGCGGATTTGTCTATTGCGAGAAATTTTCTAGCCGTCGCCGACAAAATCCGCGGGTTCCTGCTGGGTATTATATCACACGAAGGTGCTGCAATGCAACCCAGCTATTGATCTCCGACAGAAAAGCCTCGTCGGCCCCCTGCCTGTGGGTTATCCTGCCCACCGTGTACCTGCGGTAGCCGCCCATGTAGGCAGGAACCGCCGCGCCGCGCGAGGGATAGGAGCCGCCGTAGACCGCGCCGGGTTTAATGTAAACGGTATCGCCTACCGCAATACTATTCTGCATACAGCACCTCCGGCATTCAGGAAATCACGTTGCCGTCGGCATCGTGGGTTTTGGGCAGCATCTCCACCGCGCCCGTGATCGCACCCTCAATCACTTTCTCGATCTCCGGCGTGATCTCAACGCCCGCGGTTTTCAGTGCATCAGTAACAAATTCAGTTGCGCTCTGGTAACGATCATCCTTGCCGATGGTGGCCGTTTTGTACAGTTTTTCGGCAGCGTTTACGCCCACCTCGGCCAGATCAAGAACGGTTTCGATGATGGTCAGCGCCGGGGTCTGGGGCAGCAGCACCTTGATCTTGTCGAACACCTCGTTTGCGGTGTCAGAGACGGTTCCCGCGCTCTCGATGATGTTCGATACATTGACGTTCTTACTCTGGGCATACTTGATGCCGAAACCAGCGCCCACGATGGCGGCGCTGCATACGATGATGATAACGAGTGCGATTTCAAAACCAGTCATGGTTGTTCCTCCTTTAGCGATTGATAAGGTGTTCTTGCAGGGCAATTTTGGCTTTTTCCATCTGGGCCACATTGTTGCCGTCCAGACCATGATCGAGCAGCGCGAGGATGCCCTGCTGCTCCACGCGCTGGCCCGCGTCGATTCGATCTAACCGGGTCTTGTCATTTGCAAAGAGTCCATCCGCTTTGACTTTCCATTGCATAAGCTCACCGAGCTTTAACTTCATGTCTGCGACAGTCTCTTTCAATTCTTTCAGATCACGGCTGTTTTTTTGGATGTCCTGCGAGGGCTTCTTGACACCGGCAATCCATTTACCAATCACGGTTCCGGCGGCGCTCAAACTGACGATGCCGCCCGCGATAGCCAGCACCGCCAGCCAAATTTGATGCACCGTGAACGTGACGGTAAGAGGTTCGTTCATCGGAATCACCCCCTGACATCTACGCTCAACTTGTTGCAGACCATGCGCAGCGCATCAGCATCACCCTTACTGATCTGGCCGATCTGAATAAACTGCTTCGTCTTGGCTGCATCGCAGTATTTCGCGCGGTAGTAGCCCCACTGCACAAGATCATACAGCAAGGCGCTCTGGTAGATGGTGTAGGCGCTGCGGTTGGGGCAATCGTGAATTTCCAGCGTGTACAGGCCGCGATTGTCGTCGGCCTGATCTTTGATGCCCGCGGCGGCACGGGCGACGGTAGCGTCAATCCAGCCCGTGACCTTGCCGGACTTACCCACATTGGCCGTGCTGTTGGTGATGCGCACACGCCCGTTGACGATGGCGCTACCCCACAGGTAGTAAGTACCCGCGCGGGTCCCGGCCACGATCTGGGAGGTGCTGGCTGCAAACAGAGAGGTTCCCGTCAGGTGCAGTGCCATGCCAGCGCGAAGCTCGGTTTCCTGCTGCTCCTGCTGGTTGCCCAGCAGACGGCGGTTGACTTCTTTTGCCAGATCACCGAAGCGGCTGCCCAGATAGGGGCCGGGGCAAGCGGTGTTCTTGAAATAGCTGTGCTTGGTCAGGTTGCCGCGGGCATCGCCCGTATAATTGAGGCCGGAGGCCAGCGCCGGGTTGCGCTGGCAGATGTCCACACACAGCGCGATCAAGGACTCAAAGGCCGCGTCGCTGACGTGCCAGTTGCCGCCGATTTGATCGTTGGCGACCTCAATCGTGATAGCCCGGTGATCGTTCTCCGGGCTGCTGCTGCACCAACTGCGATCAGCCTCGTGGCAGAGCAGCGCAATGTCGCCATTGCTGGCGATGGCGTAGTTGCTGGACATCCGGCGGGCCGGGCGGCCCTCGATCTCCGCAATCTGTTTGAGGCTCAAATTACCCGCCATGTGGTGGGGCGTGATCTTGGAAATCGGGTACCGGCGCGGGCGGTTGCAGTTGGGCGAGATCGCAGAATAGGTAATCAGCCCGCTATCACTCATCGTCCTCTACCCCCTTTCCGTCGCACAGTTCATCCTCGGCCTCGACGGTCAGAATAGTTTCCTTATCGGTCATGTGGTATCCCTCCTTAAAAAATTTAAGGGCGGCAGCGTTGGTGCTGTCGCCCTTATTTCAGATAATAGAAGCGTCGAAGCGGAGCTGCGCATATTTGCTGCGCTGATCGCCCGCATCCCCGCTGTTCTGTTCGATCTCGGTCAGCAGACTGTCGATCAGATCGAGAGATTCATCCAGCAGCGCCCGCAAGCGCCGCTCCCTGTTCTGCTCGTCCATCAGTCGGCAAACTTCTCGTCGAAAATTTCCTGCGTAAGCAAGATGCCGTTTACATCCGTGCCGATGCGCCTCTGCGCCTCGGCAATCACGGCGGCCTTGCCCAGCTTGGCCGGAACCTGTTCCAAGGTGCGGCGGCCATGAACGATCAGAACCACATAGGTGTATGCCATGTTGTTACCTCCTTACAGGCTTGCAGTTTCGTACAGTGCGGCGATGGCATCATAGAGGTCAAGCTGGCCGGACTGCAAATTGTTGAAACCCTCGGTCAGCTCCTTGTTGTCCATGATGCCCTCGTCCTGCACACCGGGCTGCCAAGTCTGACCGTACTGCCAGTAGGTGGCCGTGTCGGCCTTGATTTCGTCCAGCGTGTGGGCCGTCTCGAAGTAGACTTCATCGGCCACCCACACCTTGTAGGGGTCGCCCTGCTCCGGCTGGACGGTCTGCTGCTTGATGTTCTTGCGCATCCAGACCTTGTTTGCAGCCGTGCCGCCGAAATTCTCAAAATAAATTTCGGTGGGCTTTTCGTTGTAAGTCGTTACCTGAATCATGCTGCTAAAGCTCCTTTCTTCTGATGCAGTAGTGCATAATAGGAAATGTCCTGTTTTGCTTTTACAAAGATATTTTCCACATCCAGTTTGGCCTTGATCTTGACGGAATCACTATACTTGAAGTAACCGTAGTAGCAGACTATATCCCGCGCCCGCCGTAAGGTCAGGTGCAGATTGTGGCGCAGCCATACGCCCGCCCGCAGGTAATGCCGCCGTGCGCGAAGAAAAATTCTTGCACGAACGGTTGTGCATTTGTACCCAACCACATATCCCATCATGTCGATGGTGTGTCGTTTAAGATCAAGTAATTTCCAGTTGTCGTGCAGTTTGACACCCAATTCCCGCTTAGCCCAGACAGCAGCCTTGCGCAGTGCGCTTTGAATGTCCGCGGCGCGGCTGCCGATCAGCAGTATGTCGTCCATGTAGAACAGGATGTGATGCACCAGCTTGACGGTGCGGGTCTGGCCGCGGCGATGCTGTACGCGCGTCAAGGTCTGAATATAGCGGTACATGTAAGAAAGCGCGTAGTTGCAAAGCCACTGCGACAGCAATGTGCCAATCACGAGGCCCAGAATGACTACCACGCCGTTCTCGATCTTCCAGTAGGTGGACAGCAGCTCGTTGACGAACCAGAGCAGCAGCTCATTCTTGCGGATGTCCCGACGCAGCAGTCGCATGATAACGCGGCGGCTCAACGACTGGAAACATTTTGTCACATCTGCCTTGCCGTACACCCTGCATCGCTTATCCCGGCGCAGCCACTTCTCGATCTTGCTTTTGCCCGCCACCTGCCCGCGCTTCTTTACGCTGGCGTATTGGTGGGGCATGATCTTGGCCCGGAACAGCGGCATCAAAGCGGTAACGGCCACTGCATCCATGATTTGCTGCATGATGCTTTCGTGGCTGATCTCCCGCTCCTTGCCGCTGATGCCGTCGATGCGCTTAAAGAACCTGATCGGTGTCAAGCGCAGGTCGCGCTGCCTGATGCGGCGGCAGACTTCCCGCGCAATGTCTTTGCAAATTTCCATCAGGACGTTGTGGTTTTGATATTTGATCGCCAGTTTGATCTCGCCCAATGTGTAGCAAGACCATTGCACCATGAACACCTGATAATCCCGCCGCGACCACTTGGGAGGGCGGTTGTTGTCACCGTGCAGGTAATCAAATATCCATATAGACACTATATCGGAGTTTGTAATATCGACTCTTTTGCAGTAAGTTTTCAATTTTTTCTCCGTAAAAAATCTCTGGTGAGAACGAGGACGTTCGGTTTCAGCTTTTGGCCTATTCTACTAGCCCAGATCATGGTCGTAAGCCATGAGTCACCCCTTGCGGGGCCGCGTGCTACACTCAATTTCATGCGCCTGCATAACGCAGCGCATAGGTGCGGCGCTGCCGCAGCCGCCTATTACGACGGCGAATTACGATGCAAAGTATTTGCCATTTTCTTACCAGATCGCGCCCGCTGCGATGTTCCAGTTCGCATTGCCCAACCCGTTGTTCAAGTTCGCGCAAGCGAGGCCACAGTTCGAGTAGTCGTTGAGGTTACTCCACGACAGCCACTCATAGACCCCGCCGGAGGTCGGAACATTGACCGCGGACTAAGCACCGTAATCCCCTTGTTTCGGACTAAAATTTCAGCTCGCAACAGCCGGGAGGTTATAAGGGGCTATGCCCCTCTGTTCGGGCCGACCATAAAGGTCAGCCCGCCCATTCACCCCGGTTTGCACCGGAACCAGGCGCGCCCGCTGCGATGTACCAGACCGCAAGGCCCAACCCGTAGAGCAAGGCCGCGCAAGCGAGGCCACAGTACGAGTAGTCGAGGAGGAGACCCCACGACAGCCACTCACAGACCCCGCCGGAGGCCGGAACACCGACCGCGGACTTGAAGCCGTTGCCGGAGTTTGCGCCGTTGTCAACGATGCTGGGCAGCGTAAACTCCGGGTGCGCCTTGTCGTAGGCCAGATCACCGATGAAGTGCCAAGCCCAATTTGCGGGCTTGGGGATGGTGAGCGGCTTGTTGGTGTCAACATAGTTGGCGCTCTTGCTCTGTGCGATGTTTTTTGCCAGCCGCACGGTTGCGGGATTGATGGTCATGGTGGTGGAGTCCTCGCTAACCGTGATCGTGTCGATGATGTCAGCGACAACCGCGTATGCGCCGATCTGGGATTCCAAGCCCTGAATGACGAACGGCTCCTTGCCGTTGGTGCAACTTGTGGGGGAGCCGTCCACACCCAGCACATCATCACAGGAGCCAGACCACCACGGCATAGTGCTGATGTAGGTATCGGTGGTAGTGTCAAATGCCGTGTCGGTTTCCAGATTGACCGCGTAATAGGTAGTTTCCTCAACCACCGTGCTGACGATGGAGAGGATGCGCACATTCTTGGCGCATTTGTACATGGAGGCAACGTAGCGGTCAGTGCTTGTGCCGCTGCCCACATCGCCCACGATCACGGAGGAGCCGACCAGCAGGTTCTTGGCCTGTGCCTCGGTCAGCAGGACACGGGTAACGCCCGTCTCCGCGACGGCGCACTTATACTGGAAGTTGTAGCTGGTGCAGCCCTCCATGGTGCCGCTGTTGCCTTTCTTGGCATATTTGAGCCAGAACATGAGGATGCGGAAGAAGATGTCGCAGATGGAGATGCCCGCGTAGTTTGCGCCGCGCTTGCGCCACTCGGCAATCTGCGAGTTGTGGCTCCAAGTGTAGTTCAGCGGGGCCAGACCGCTTGCGGAGGTGGGCTTGCCGTCTGCACCCTTGCCGCCCATGTACTTTGCATGAACCACAAAAGCACGGGGCTTGTTATCCACCGGGCTGACACCCTCTGCAATGGGAACATAGCCGGGGGCCTGTGCGGTGCGGTAGCGTACCCACCAGTTGACAGAATCGTTTGTGATGGAGAGCCAGCCCGTTTTCTGGGCCACGCCAACCATGCCGTTGGTGCCGCCACGGTTGAAGCTGCTGTCCACCTTTGCAACGCTCTTGATCTCGATCTCGCCGTTTGCGTCGATCTCGTACTCAACTTCCACAGTCCAGAACGCAAACTGCTGATGCAGCGGGTCGTTGCCCTTTACCGTGTTGGTGCTGGGTGTGGTCACGCCGATCTCGGCGCTGTCGTCGCAAAGCTCCCCCTGCGTGGTCTGGGAGGTGCCGAAATTATAGAATTTGGTGCCGAAAGTCTTGTCGCTGTTCAGCAGGTTGAACCAGCGGGCCAAAAGCTGCGTTTTGGTGTACTGGCCGTCGTCAGCGCCATGCCACCACGATACGAACATATCGTCGATGTTCTCCGGCGTGACGCCCGCGGCGTAGAACGCATCGTAGATAGCCGCGCCGGAGGTTCCGGCAAGCTGGGCAGCGGTCAGGGTGTTGGCCGTTTCCAGCGCAGAGGCAACGCGGCCCAGCGTTTCATCGCTGGCCGGATGATTGATAAGGGTCATGTTTTACCCCTCCTTTTCGTCGTCGTTGTAGAAAAACGCGAGTTTGCCGTCAGCGTCCGGGCCAAGCGCATACTTTGCTGCGCCCGCATAGCCCGCCGCCTCTTGGGCGGCCTGCATCGCTTTTTCTGCATACTTTTTGGCTTCGGCAGTGGACTGCCCTCTAGCAATACTGATCGTAATAACGTCCATGTGCTGCCCTCCTACATATCGTACCATTTGCCGTGCGAGTCGCACATTTTGACCGCTTTCTCGTGGATGATGTAAGCGGTGTCGCCAATCTGCGGCTCCTTGATGTCGTTCAGATCGACCAGATCATCGCAATAATACTGGCTGACCTTGGCCGCGCCGTATTGGTGCTGTTCTGCAAGAATATACACGGATTCGCCCTCCTTTCCTTACTGATTGAGGAAAAACGAAAAAACGCCGTTCTCGTCCGGGCCGAAAGCATAAGTTGCAGCCCCGGCGTAGCCCCGGCACTCCTCAACTGCCTTTTGGCAGGTTTCCTCCGTCTGTGTTTTAAGCGCCGTCAAACCGATCTTGACCTCCGTAACAGATTGCAGATCGTCGTGCGCGGCAGTGCGGGCCGCCTCGGCGTTTTTCTGACTCTCCGCGGCCTTGTTGGCACTTTCGGAGGCCCTGCTGGCCGAAGCGGAGGCATTCTGCTCACTCTTGGCGGCGGCGCTGGCATTGTTGGCGGTGGTCTCCGCGCTGACTTTGGCCTCGGCCAAAATCTGCTTCATAATCGGGATGTTGTGGTCGATGGCATCTTCCAGCTCCTCCCGCATATAGTAGAGGGCTTTCCACTTGTTGGAGGGGGCCAAAGTGTACAAGCGCCCGGTGGCGACGACGCGCACCACAGACCCGGCCTTGGCATACCAGCGTGTGTTGGTTTCGTTGCCTGTCTGCTCCATATTGGGCAAATTGGGGATGTCCTCCTCGTTGTCCGCAACGAACATATACAGCGCCTCTGTAGATGTGGTGAGTGCTGTATCAATTACCTTGTATGCCATTGTTTACACCTCCCTGCATCCTGTATTCCTTGGCGGCAAAGTCAGCCATTTGGTTGAGCATCTGCCACTCCTGCCGACTGATGATCTGCAAGGCATCCTTTTCCGGCAGCCGAATGTCTTTCGGCTCGGTGTCGCCCACTTCAAGATAACGGCGGTTGTGGTAGTAGCAGGATGCCAAAACGCGCCCCTTGTGCGCCCAGCAGATGTTGGTGACGCGCTTATTCACGTCGCCAGTGGATTCATAATTCCATGCACTGCACCAGCCGCAGCCAACGGCAACAGGGCAGTTGATGCACTCCGGCGTTGACTGGCTGGACAGCGTGATCGCATCCAAATAGTCCCGGATTTTGAGGGTGTGGGGTGTATTGTAGATGCCTTTCATGTCACCGATGCAGATTTTAGAGGCTTTCTCCTCCCCAATGCTGATCGGGCAGTAGCGCAAGCAGGGGTAGGCGCGGCCCTGCGGGTCAAAGGCCAGCATATTGCCGGAGCCGCCGCAGTAGTTTTTGTCGTCCTGCTTCTGCACCGGGTAGCCGATGTTGTGGTCAAGGATGGAACAGGCGATCACGCGGCGCGTCTCGATCAGATGGTCAGCAACGATTTTGAGCTGATCGTACAGCACCGAGGCATCCTGCGGCGTGTAGATCGGTTCATAGGCGTAGTTGGCCGCGATGAAGTCCGGGTTCTGTTGCAGCATGAACAGAATTGCCTCGCTGATCTGCGGGAAACTGGACGGCACAAAGGTCATTTTCGTCTGCTTGCCGCCGAAGCGTGCTGCCGCGTGGTATGCCTTGATGGCCTTGTCAAAGCTGCCGTTCCCGGCAGCGTCCACACGGTGGGCATCATGCAGCTCTTTGTGGCCGTCGATACTGACATTGAGGGATAGGAACGGAGCATAACGCCGGATGAACGCCTGAACATCCGGCTCAAAATAGTTCTGTCCGTTGGTGCTGATGCTGATACGCGCACCGCTGGACAGTTTGCACCCAGTCTGCACACAGCGCTTGAAAAAGTATTCGCAAATATCCCCGATCAGTTTAGGCTCCAAAAGCGGCTCCCCGCCGATGAAATCAAGGATGATCGTTTTAGTAGCGCGATTGATGAAAGCGCCGGGCTTATCGTCCAACCACATCTGAATGAGCATATCCACGATGCGCTTGCCCGTGTCAAGGCTCATAACCTCGCTGCCTTTGTGATGCTCATAGCAATAATCACAGCAGAGGTTGCAGCGGTTGGTGATCTGAAATGTAACCTCGCGCACCAGAGACCTGTCCTGCACGTCCGGGTACAGGCGGTGAACATAATCGTTGTAGTTAGGTAGTCTCGGAAGTTGCCGCATGGCTGAACACGATCTCCTTTCTGTCGAAGTCGAAGTAGAATTGCGTGTCCTGCTTTTCCCAGCCCAGCTCGTCCGGGAAATACTGGTCAACCATCTTGTTCATCAGCATTTGACGGTGAGTTTCGGCTTTGGTGAGGTCTGCACGGTAAGCCTCAATGTAGCCATCCAGCATCTCCCCCGCATCCTGCTCTTTGCAGAGGCTGACGAAATAGGAGATCAGGTTCTTGGCGACAGTGACCTCATAGGCGCAGCGTTCCAGCTCCGCAATGTGTTTATCCTCAACAGCGATTTTGACGTGCTTTCTCTTGATCTCATCCATGCCGACGATCCTTTCCGACGAACTCGATTCCGTCATAACGTTCTTGGTGTTTGTTCATGCGGGCCACGATGGTATAGGCCAGCTCCTTTTTCTCCGGGAAATGCTCCATGCAGCAGCGCAAAAGGCCGCTGTTGATCTTGTAGGCACAGTAGAACATTGCGTCGTCAAGCTGCCCGTCAATCTTTTCGGCCTGTTTCATCATGCGGGCCGTCATAGCCTCGTCGGTGAAGATGTCGAAATTGCGATAGCTGGCCTGTGCGCAGGAAACCAGAGAGCCGAGCATATCCAGTTCGGCCACGGTGAATTGATGGCCGATTACGTTCTGTGCGTGGGTGATATACTCACCTACATAGGCCAATACAGCTTTGTCGTCGTACTTTTCCATGACTGTGCCGCAAAAAATCTCCGCGATCTGAATCGCGGAGAGCGGGTAGGTAACATCCGTCAAGTTGGCTTTGGCAAACTCAATAAAGGTCTTGCGCGGGATTGGCTGGCCGTCGCAGATTGCCAGCGTGACGGTGGCCTGTAAAAGGTTTCTGTCCATGCTTTACCTCCTTATGCCCAGATGGAGCCGGGGCCTGTGCAGGTGGCCGAGCAGTTGACCAGCTCACAGGCGGAACCGCATCCGGTGTGGCAAGAGTCTCCACAGCCGGAGCAGCCAGAGCAGCCGGAGCCGCAGCCTTGGCAGCCGCCAGAGCAGGAACCGGAGCAGCCCTGACAGGAGCCGGAGCAAGAACCAGAGCAGCCATCGCAATTACCCGAACAGGACGTGCAGCCCTGACAGGTATTTGTGCAGGATGTGCAGCCCTGACAAGTGTTGTTGCAGGATCCTTGGCAGGAGCCTGTGCAGGAGCCGGTACAGCCCTGACAGGTGTTGTTGCAGGTATTGGAGCAACCCGTGCATCCTTGACAGCCGCCCGTACAGGTTCCCGTGCAGCTTTGGCAACCGCCCGTGCAGGTGCCGGAGCATCCTTGACAAGAGCCTTGGCAGGTTCCCGTACAGCCTTGGCAGGTGCCGGAACAGGTTCCTGTGCAGCCTTGGCAAGAACCTTGGCAAGAGCCTTGGCAGGTTCCCGTACAAGTACCCGTACAGCTACCCGTGCAACTGCCGGAGCAACTGTAACAGGCAGAATAGCAGCCACTTGTACAGAGGCCCGTACAGGAAGCCGCACAGCCAGTGTCGTTGCTAAGAGGATCTTTCTTTTGCAGCTCCACGATCTTCTTTGCAACGGCATCCAGCTTGACCTCTGTGCCGCGGGACACATCCTCAATGCCTCTGGGGTTGATGGCCCGAAGCGGGTCAGACAGCTTTTTCCCATGTTCTGCCATGATGTAGCCGCCCGCGGCGGGTTTGGTGGTAAACTGGTACGCCGACCCGGCGTAACCCTGTACAGAGCCGTTTCCGTGGCGACGATTGCACTCGCCGTTGAGCAGTTCTTTGAGGCCGTTAAAATCCTCCGCGCTGAACAGGTAGCCTTTGTATTGACTTTTGGGGATGTAGGCCATACGCTCACCCCCTCAACTTGACGCGCACACGGTGGATGCCGGGGTCGTCGGAATCCTCCACCGCAAAGCCTATCGCGTCGGGCGGCACAGCGGCGCTCTGAACGGCGATACCTACGCCGGGGTACGAGGTACTAGGCACGATGTAATCGCCCCTATGAACCGCTCCGAGGGCCTTAACGCGGCATCTGCCGCAGAGGCCGACGGGGATGTACTTAGGCAAATTTGCGCTGAAGAAATCTTCTCCATCCGCTGCCGGGTCGCCGCCGATCAGATGGGCAAATTCGTCGGAATGAACACCAACGATACGATCACCTGCCACAGCCTTGACGTACTGTTCCCGGCTGGAATGAGCATCCAGCGCAATGATGTCTCCCGGCTCCGTCCTTTCCCCGCGCGGGAAAAACTCGGCGTAATCGTTGTAGACAGCCTGATAGACCTTGCGCCCGGTAATGTCATTCGTGGCGGTAACGGAATTGAAATGCGCGTTACCGCTCTGGTCAACGTAGTTGGTGGAGGAGCCAAACTCCAAGCGGCCCGACATCTGGCCGCCGCTCTTTTTAAGGTATTTGGATGTTCCCATCGTCACGAAGTCGATCATCTTGCGGCTCCGGTCATAGGTAAAAACATACCAGTGGCCCGCGGCAATCTCCTCCACAGCATCGCCGCCAGCGTAGACAGAAACCTTAGTGCCGTTGACGTAGAGGCCCTGCCAGCTGGTGTAGGCAGTGGAGATGAACACATAGCCGTGGGAATTGCCCTCGCCCGTGAAATAATGGTTGCCGTTCTGCACGTTGTCCGTGTAGCGGCAGAATCCGGCAGTAGCCGGGGCGAAGTAGTCGGCGGTGTGGCCGCCAAGCATCCCGGCATTCAGGTTCTCGATCAGCGTACCATCAGCAATCTTATTGACAATGGTATCTTTGGTAAAGCTCTTGGTGGGAACGGCATCCGTTGCCGTTTTGGAGGCCGTTTGAATGGCCTTTTGGTTGGCAAGAATCATGCCCTGCAAGATGTAAGCCAGTGTGTTGAACTGCTGGGCTGTCGGGCGGCCACCTACGCCGCCAACAATACTGACCCAGCCGTTCAGCCATTCTTCGAGGGTAATGTCCGCCCTTGCACCGTTCGCAGAAAAAAGCTGATCGGCAGAAATGTTATCCAAGGTTCATCCCCCTTTCTAAGTGATGGATTGTGCGAACACTCCTTGACCGAAGCCAAGGGCTGCATCGTCGCAATCCGCAAAACCAAAATATTGTGTATCGGAACAGGCGATTCGGGCCGTCACGCCATGGGGCCGAATGACAATGCTGTGGCTGGACAGCAGCGAGAGAACAGCCTCCGAGAACTTCGCTGTAACCGATACATAAAATGTAGCCGGAATAGAGGGAACCTCCCGGTAGGTGACAGAAACCGCATTGAAGATCAGGCGGCAAGCGGAGATAACCTCCTCCACCGTGCAGAGGGAGGAGTTCATCATAGACTTGTATTTGAGCATCATGCGGTACACATCGTCATTCTCTGCCAACTTGACATCAGAGATCATCACGCCCGCCTGATGGCGGGTCAGTGAGACGATCTCTCCGATCTTGTCAAGGTTCTGCCCGGTGCAGGAATCAATCTGCCGGACAATGTACTGCTGGCTGATCGCTTTCTGTAGGGAGGTAAGCTGTTCACCAAAAGCCTCGATAAGGCGGCGAATGTTGGTGATCTCGATGGTGTCAACAGGTTTTCCGATGATGCGGTCAATCGACACTGATCGTTGCCTCCTTTCCGTTGGTAGTAGTCTGGGCAACCCAGCCCGTTGTGGACTTCATATACATAACCGGGTTTTCTCCGCGCAGGATGGCGACGCTGCCCATCGAGCAAGCGGGGATTTCGCGCAGCTCGTCGGTGGAATCGACCTCATAAAAGGCCAAGTCCTCCTGCACGATGCGCTCCGGGTGAAACTGGCTAGGCAGCGATGCCAGCCATTCGTCACTGATCGTTCTAGCCACTGATCGTCACCTCGATGCTGTCGTTTGTAATAACAGGCCGCTGACGCAAGCCGACCTTGATCGTGCCGTGCTTGTATGTGCCAGAACTGCCGCCGTCCAGATCATCAAGCATACCTTTTATGTCCACATAGGTAATACCGTTGACCCCCTGCATGATGGCCGGAATGAGTGTTTGCTGCATCTTGACGTCCTCGCCCGCCTGAAGCTCCAATGTAGTGAGAATGGAAGTGATCTTCTCGACATAGTTGTTGTCGAGATTTTCGCTGTCCACTTCAAGCGCGATTTGCAGGTGCAGCACACAATTTTCAATGCGGGAAAACTGGACATACTGCTGCACACCCTGCGAGTCGTTGATGTAGGCATAATGCTGGCCGTAGCTGCGGATACCCGCGGCCTTGCCCGTCCAGATCGTTTCTGCAACGGCGGTATCATCGCCGCCGCGCACGACGATCTCGATGCTGTGGGGCGGGCGGCCCTCCGCGTCGGTTGCGTCGGTGGGGTTTTCGTAGCCCTCCGCATAGTCGCAGCCGTCCACATCGGAAAGCAGGGAGGCACAGATGCGCCCGATGGTTCCGCTGCCGCGAATGGCGATAGAGGCGGCGTAGCGTTCCCTTATTTGAGAATCGGTTTCAGCCTGTCTGCCGGGGCTATACTTAATCGCATTGTTTACGGCGGTCATACCGTTTACGCCCGTGACCATCTTTGTGACTGTGCCGAGCGGCAGGGAGATGTCGCCATACTCCACCGTCTCGTAACTGAGGTTGGATGTGACCTGTTCGACCTGCACATTGGGTGTGAGATCAGCAAAGAACGAATCGTCCGCTTTGAGGCCAGTGGCCACAACGAGCTTTACTTCTTGGCCCTGATCGTCCATCTCGCCAGTGGCCTCCTCGGAAACGGAGAAGCCGATCTTCTCGGCAGCCTCCACGAACGCAGCTTTCATTGCCGCATAGGCGGCAGCATAGGTTGCGCAACCCGTGATGGTCTTTGTGTATGTCTGAACCACCGTGCCAACCGCGCCGGAGTCAATGTTCTGATGCAGCGTGATGGTGTAGCTGGTGCTGGTGGAAATATCCGTCAGCACGGGCCTGACTTTGATCTGCCAGAAATTTTGGCGGCTGATCTGCTGATTGACAGAGGCTTGCAACTGGCGCTCCGGCTGGGTGGTGGACTTCACGACGCTGCCGTAGGGAATGGTTGTGCCGTCATCGCCCGTACAGGCCAGCACATAGCGACTGCGGCGGCGCTCCTTGCGCGTAAAGCCAGCGACCTGCAAAACATTGTCAAGGTTTACGCCGGAGGCACTGCCGGGGAAACTCTGGTAGTAAACGGCTTCGAGTTGTTCCCACAGCTTTTCGATCTGATCGGCAAAGCTAAGAACCAGCACCGCAAAGATGCTTTGCGGATTTTCCGATGGGTCAACGCCAAGTGTACCCTTGAAATATTGGCACAGCTCGTCGTAGATGGTGTCAAGGCGCTTGCGGCGAAAACCTGTCGCCAACGCACCGTATTCATCAGCCAAAGGAACCCACCTCGCTTTCTATGGTTTCCTCCCCTGCCTGAATCACGAAATGACAGGTTGCCGTGCGGGCGCTGTCGTCCAGCGTGACCTGACAGCTTTTAATGCTGGTCACTTCCTGAAATTCGAGCAGGGCGTTTCGGATAATGTTTGTAACCTCTGCGACGTTTGGCTTTTTTACCAGAATCTTCTCAAAGTACGGAATGCCAAGGTCGGTGTTATACTGCCACTCCCCCAGCGCCCAGCGCAATTTGATCTGGATAGCCTGTCGCAAACTGTCCACGATGGCAAAATCGCCACCGCTGGAAATATAGAGGTCGCCTTTTTCGTTCAAGGCTAAATCCTTGAGCATAGAATCAACCTCCTATGAGGGAGCCTCCAACATGAAGATTTCCCTCGACGTATGTTTCGTCAGCTTTGGACTCTATATAGTGGCCGCTGTCGTAGTAGATGCCCGCGGCACCGCTTCCGATCTCGATGCGCTTCTGATCTCCAAGCGCGGCCTTTACAGAGCTTTTGGAAAGCTCGATCTTGGCATCTGCGCCTAGGGATGCGGTCAGCTTATTTTTTCCGATCACAACGCCGCTGTCGGTGTCCAACTGCAAGGAGGCAATATCATCACTGACGAGCGCTTTGGCCTGCTTGCATTGCAGCAGAGCCAGCCCCTCTTGCACAACGAATTTGTGTTCATCGTCGCCTGCCTGACCAGTGATCTCTTTTTCCTTGATGCTGACTTTTGTTGTTTCTTTGAACGCTGTCTCGATGCCCTCATCCGAGAGCTTAACCGTCGCAACATTCTTTTTGTACTCCGCGTGAATTTCATCCTTGCCAACCAGCACTTCCGCTTGCTTACAAAAAAGGATGGCGGCATCCTTGGCTTTCGCCTTGGATACCGCCGCCGGAGCTGCTTTGAGGAGGCAAGGAACGCAGATTGCATTACTAAGGCCGAAACGAAGCCCGCTCGCATAGTTGCCGCTCTGCCACTGCGATAGGGTACTCTCGCAGCAGACGATCAGACAGGCATCACCCGCCTTGACCGGAAAGGCTACGCCGATCTGTCCATCGGCAGACATGGGCATAACGATGGGGCATCCGCTCAAACTTGGATAGGCCATACTCTTGCCGTCGGCAGTTTTGAACGTAACCGAGGGCTTGACCGTGGCCGTCATGCCGCTCGCGCCGGAAATGGTTCCGGGCATTGCGGTATGCACCCCGTTGAGGGTATCGTCGATCAGCTTTTTAATTTCATCTACAAATTCCTGTACCATCAACTCACCTCCAAAAGCTCCGCCACGCAGACCCACGAATCCTCGCCGCTGCCGTCCGTGTCTCCCTTAGCGGTGATCTTGGAGACACGGAACGCGCCGGAGGCTTCCTGACTTTCCAGCAGCACATAGTCATTTACCTGTATGTGGCCGTTCATCAGGAACGTAACTTTCCAGCCATTTTGCACCTTGCGGCTGCTGGTGTTGGCGTTGTCCGTGTTGGCGGTGGATGCGTTTTCATACAGGCGTTCAGGCCGCCCGACTAGGCCCGTTGCGGTGCTTAATTTGTAAGTAAGCACCGTAATAGGTTCGTTGGCGGCGCAGACCTGCACGATGCCGTTCTGGATGGAAAAGTTTACACCGCTGGCCCCGCATACCTGATGAAACAGCGTAGTGGCAGAGCCGATGAACGAGAAATTTTTGAACGCCGGGAACGTGCAGCCGGGACTAAAGACGATGGAGCATCCCATGCTTGCGGCGGCATCAGCAAGAATCTTTTTTCCGTTGATGCTGCCGCGGTAGGATATGCTGACGTTGGTATCGCGTGTGGCGGTGAGGCCGTCGATTATGTCGATCTTGGTGCAGACATCGCAACCGTCGTGTTCTGTATAAATGCGGCTGACCGTGCCGGAAATAATGGTCGAAAGATCGCCCTCATACCCGGCTTGAAGATCAATCACGCAATTATCCTGCATAAGCACCGCCAAAGACTGCGGCGACAGATTGTAAACGGAGATGGTGGCGCTGTTGTTTGACTCGCTGTCGCCGCGCTCCACCTCAAAGGTGCAGCGCAGGGTGCGGCCCGTCTTGGCATCCACCTTGCCGATTTCAAATCCGTATGTGCCAGTAGTTCCGGCGATCAGCCTGTAGGTTCTTCCGAAATTTTTCATGTTTCCAGATCCTCCACAGGCAGATAGCAAAGAACGGCATCCCCGTTATCAAAAGAATAGCGGGTAATGTCGTCCGTCGCCTTGGCAAAAAGAACACCCTGCGGTATGGCGTAGCTTAGATACCACATATTGAGCGGAAAATTGGGCACGATGCGGATGCCGTCAACAATGGGGTTGCCCTCGTTGTCGCAAAAGCCAACCGTCCAATAATCCCCGGTAGAGTTATAGGATAGGTGCAGCACCCGCGGTTCGCCATCCAGCATAACACGGCAAATATAGTCATTCTGCCCCGTGGGGAGCTGAATTTCAGAATACATAGCTGCACCCCCTATTTACTGAACAGGCCCAGTTTAGAGAACGCTCCATAGGCAATCGAACTGCCGTTTTTTTTACTGCTCGATGTGCTGGCGCTTTTCTTGCTGGACGACGCTGCTTTGGACTTACCTGTCGTGCCGGATTTTTTGGAGGAAACACTGCCCGCATTGGTGGAACTGGTTCCCCCACGCGGAAAAGAGATCGTGACGAGTGCTGTCTGCTTTTCCGTGATGGTGATCTGTTTTAATGTGAGCGTGACTTTGATAGAATCGCCGGACTCCTTGTCGTCCGGGAATTTAAGGCCCTGTACGACCACGTTTTCCCATGTCTCGCCGTTTGAGACGTAGGTTACAGGCTGCTTTGTTGTGAACAGCTTTTTGAGCTGGCGCTTGATCTCCCCCACGCGGTTTGAGGAGGAGCCGTGACGGGAGGCCCATGTAATAGGATTGTTCGCAATGATTGCAACCACGGTCAGCACCGTGGCCTTGATATTGACGTTATCGCTGGTAGTGAATCCATCCTCCACCGGGTACTCCGGCACATCAGCGTCCAGAACCTCCTCCTGCGTGTAGACAGAATCAAATTCGATACCGCCGATGCTGCCCGGCCCGCTTGCTATGGTTCCCATGCGATCACCTCCCCATGTACTTCATCTTAGAGGAGATTGCCTCCGACCCCTGCTTGCTGCTGTTCTTGACCGCATCGCTTGCAGTTCTGGCCGTGTTGCGCTCCGTGACATTGAAATTCTGGTTAAAGGTCTGCGTGACGGTGTTGGTGTTGTTGGTCTGGCCGCCGCTGACGGCATTGCCAACGGTAGCCGCAGAAACCGCTCCGTTTGTGTTGGAGTCACCACCGCCGAGGAAATTCTGTACCCCCTGTACCGCGCCGCTGATAAGACCGCTAAGGTTGGGGAAATTCTGCGATACCCAGCCGAAGAACTTGTCCAGCAGCTTCTCTGCTCCATCGACGAAATCAGCGATTGCACCCAGAATGTCGATGCCGAACGCATCCTTGAAGAACTGATTGACATCGTTCAGCACATCCGAGGCAAGCTGCTTTAGATCGTCGAACGCCGCCGAGAAATCGCCGTTGACTAGATCGGCCACATACGCTATCGCGCCGCCGAACACGTCCATAATGAGATCGCCAATATCACTGAATGCCTGTCCCAGTGATGCAAGCATAGAGAGAACGTCGTCGCCGTAGGTATTCCACCACTGCGAAATATTGGCAACCACAGCGGAGATGATCTGCTGGATTCCCCCGAAAACAGTCTGCACAAACGAGCCTATCGCGCTCAAAATGGACATCACATCGTCGCCGTGTTCATCCCAGAATGCGCCGATCTTGTCGATCACGCCGCGGATAAATGTGTAGATCAGGTTGAATACAACCTGCACAAGCGACCACGCGCCTTGCAGAACCGCAAAGATTTTGTCTTTGTGCTTTGCCCAGAAATCACCGATTGCGGTCAGTACACGGCCCGCAACCTCCTTGGCACCGTTGAAGAAGCCTATGATCTTCTCGCGGGCCTCGTCTACATCAACGCCCGCACCTTTGAGCAATTCTCCTATAACGGAATCCTTGCCCTGCAAGAACGCGACGAAATCTTCAACTAGCAGGAATACTGCCAGAATTGCGGCGGCTATGCCCATCATTTTGAGGCGGGCCGGGGTAAGAAGCGCGGAGATGGTCTGTATTCCCTTGATGATCTTGTCGCCCTTCCATGCGGTGAAGATCGCGGCGACGGCCAGTGCGACCAACCGGAACAGGTTTTCCGTGCCGCCGACGGCATCGGCCAGTTTCTCGCCGACATTCTCGACGACGGTTATTCCCTTTTCGATCACACCGAACACCTTTACCATCGTCTGCGCTATGGTCTGGGTGATGCCGAATTTAACATTGAGTTCGTCCAGCTTATAGCCGAGGCGGTTTCGTATGTTGGTGAGGCCGTCGGAGATGGAGTAATCCAACCCGTCGTAGGTTTTCTGGATGTTGTCTGCGGCAGCAAAGTAGGCGTTTTTGACATCCTCCGCCGTGACCTTGCCCGCAGATGCAAGTTTGGTAAATTCCTCGCGGGTAACGCCCATGCCGTCGGAAATGACATTGACCACCTCTGGGAATTTTTTCGTAAGGCGGTTGAGGGTGGTTTCCGACATTTCCCCAGTTGCAAAAACCGTACTAAGCAATGTCTGAACCGTACCAACAGCATCTCCGTTGCCAGCATTCTGCTCCACTTGGTTTACCAGCTTTGCAAACTGTGCAGCCTGATCTATGGGGAATAAATCTTCGTTCTGCTGTTTAAGTTTGACCGTATAGGCTGCAAGGTCTCCATAGGTTGCCTTGCAGTCGTTTGCGGCCTGTAATATCTCCTGCTGGATTTCCTTTTGATTGTCCAGCCCTTGGGTGGCATAATTGATGGAGTCGTTGATGCCGTTGAACTCCTCTGTCAGCTCTCGGAACTGCGCAAAGCCAACCGAAATGCCGATGAAGCCCAGCAGGGCCGTGGCTTTTGATTTCAGGGATTGCAGCGTTATGAGAGCCTTATCGGCGGCATCGGAATCCACCTGCGGCTTGATGGGAACCTGATTGTTTTTGCTGGCCTCCTGCTGCATCTTCTTCATCTGGGATTCAGCGGATGCCTTAGAGGCCGCGTCAATGACGAAATGTATCACGTTGGAAAGATCGGCAATCGTGATACTTTGTGCTGCGCCACCAGCCACTTACTGCTCCCTCCTTTCGTCTGCACGTTGGCGCTGTATATCCTGCCCCATATCATAGAGGGCATAGAGTTTAAGCGCCTCGTCAAGCGTATAGCAGTTTTTTAGCTCCCACATAGAGGCTTTTTCTGCCATAATGAGGGTGTACATTCTCATTTCGACATCGGAATCAAACGAGCTTACGTCAAGCTGGCCATAGCGGGAGAACGCGTCTTGACTTTGACCGCTCCCATAAGATCGCCAAATTGGATGCCGAACCCATCGAAAAAATTGGAGTAGTTGAGGCTGATAACCTTGATGCAAAGGTTGACAGCAGCGCCGAGATTCTGGCAGAAAATCTCATTGAACGTGTCAATGTCGAGCTGGGTCAGCTCGTTGCCCTTTTCCTTATCCAGAAAAATGACGTTGCTGTATTTGAGCAGCAGATCATTGAACAGGCGCACCATCTGATCGCCGGACAGGCCGCGGATTGCGTCGCCCAGATTATCAATGGTGATGTTTTTCTCCACTGCGTCTACATCAAGGGTGCCTTTCTGCTCCATCACACCCTTTACGGCAGGTACAGCAAGCTGCAACACAGGCACGAGCAGAGAAGTGAGCGTACCCATGACCGCAACAGCGTTCATAGCTGCAAACGGCGTGATCTTGTATGTAATGCCAGAGATCACATAACTGGATGCCGTGAGCTGTTTTTTTACCTCCATGTGGAAACCTCCTTATTCGTCCTCGAACTCGCCGCAGCCCACAAGGATGTTCCATGTGTGGGTAGAAGCAGTAGAGCTGTACTCGCGCTCGGCGTAGTTGACGACGCTGCAATACTGGCCGTTGAACAACGGGTCGTTGCCCAAGTCTTTGACCATCATCGGGAACATACCGTCGCCGTTTTTTCTGTCGCGCTTGTAGCGCTGCATGAGCCAGCTATCCGTGGCGCTGCCGTAGAGGGTCTGGATGGTGACATTAAACATCTTGGTGGGGTCGATAGTGCGCACGATCTCGCCATAGGCCCCGGCCACATAGCTGGTGTCGCCGCCGTTGGGAGTAATCTTGATAAAAGAGTCTTTGGCCATACCGCTGGCAATGTGCGTACCGCCCAGAACGAGCTTTACATTATCGGAGCGGTAGGTTTTAGGTTCCTGCATAATTCATACCTCCTTACGCGGTCAGAGAGCCGCGAATGACGGTCTTGTGGATTGCACCAGAAAGCCGTGCGGTAAAGGTGATACCCTCCAAAACACGCTTTTGGCGCTGCTCGGAGGTGAGGTCGGATGCCTTGGGGACGGTGACGGTATAGCCGCGCAGGGTGGAGCCGTCACTCTGGATTTCGTCGTCGGCAATGCCGCCAGCCTCGCGGCCCTCCTCCAAAGCCTTGATGATCTGGGCCTGAACCTGCGCGATGCCGTCGTCCGTGTAGGGAACCTTGGCATTTGCAACGAACAGTGCCACGATCTTGCGGGCGATGTTCTCGACCAGCCAATCCTTGAAGCGCACGGTGTCGATGTACTCGCCGTCGCACATGCGGCCACCCATCGAACACTCATTGCCAAACAGCGCGGCGTAGTAGCCCGTGTTGTTTTCTTCCATCGCGCTGATCTCGCTGCTGGTGAGGCGCTGCTCCGCAAGGCCCGGAATAGACTTAAACTGCCACGTCTCCTCGCCGGGGGCGTAGGGCAGACAGGCGGCAGCAAGGCCGATGTTGGCGCAGTCGCTTTCCTGCGTCTGGTGCATGGCATGGCTGCGGGTGGGCTGCCCGGTGATGGGCAGGTCGGAAACGCTGGTCGTGCCAGCGATCAGCGCAAAGCCGGAGCCGTTGGTTTTCTGGGTTTCGACGATCTCGGAAATCTTCTGCACGTCGGGTGCAGTGAGGCCCACCGGGCAGATTGCCCAGAAATCGGACGTATAGTCAAAAGCGCGCTGCATAGTGAGCGCGATGTCCTCGACGGAATCCGTGGTGTTCTGCCGCACGGCAATGTACACAATGTCGGAAAGCCGCTTCGCCTTGAGCAGCATCTGCACGGCATTGTACACCGGGTCAGACTCACCAAAACCAGCGGTCTTGATTTCCTCGGTAATGGAGGCGACGGAGTAGGCCGTAACCGCCGGAACGGTAGCGGAGCCGGGAGTTTTGGGGTAGGGACACACAATAAGCATGTGGCCGAACCGGGTCGCGGAGGCGACCACCTGAGAAACGCTGATCTGTACGTCAACAACATTCTCGATGTTCAAACTTATCACTCCTTATAGTTGATTTCTGCCTCGCTCATATAGCCCGCCTGCATAGCGGCGAGATCAGCGGAGCCGGAGCTGTCGCGCTGCGCATATTGCTTGCCGGGGGTGCGCAGCAGAGCCATGTCCTCCACAATCTGCTGATAGGTGATCGAGACATCAAGCGACGCTCTGAACGGTACAGAAACGTCGTTACTTAGGTTATAGATCGGGACGCAGTCACCGCTCGGACGGATGTCCATATTGTGGCGCTGCATGAAATACCCGGCGTACTCACTGCTAAGGAACAGCGAGAATTGCTGCAAATCCTCAACAGAGGTATCGACGGGCTGTGTGTTTTCGTCCGGCGCTTCGCCCTTCGTTACCAGCTCGATTGTACAATTCTGCTGTACAGAAAAAGAGCGCCGCTCCACGCCGTCAACGACGGCCTTTACGGCGCTTATTCCGTCCACCCTAGAAACTATACCAAAGTTGAGTGTAACGAACGGCAGGGGCGGTCTGGCGGCGTTCTGGCGGGCCACATTGATGTTGGCTCGGCTGAAAAACTCCGCGGCCAGATCATAGACCGCGCTCTGACATTCAAGAGAGGTCATGCGATCACCTCGGCGTTTCGGTTTCGGGAACCGCTGCAAAGCTGCACTCGTAGTGGGCAAGAATGGTATTTCGCCACTTGGCGCAGGAGGTGCAGGTGTACCACGTTCCATCCACAAGGATGCGGTCTGCCTTGGTTCCTTTCTCCTGATCTTCCGTCTTGATGGGAAAATCAGAATAAACGGTCAGGCGGCGGGCCACGCGGCGGCCCTCGGTGTTGACCTCCACGGAATCGCCCGCGGGCTGCACATCCAGCATGAAAGTGCTGTCCTCGTACTCGCTGCGGGCATACCCTTTTACCCATTGCTGGGACTTATAGCGGCGCAGCGTATAGGGCTGCTTAAAAATGTTCATTCTTTGTCGGCCTCCTTGATAACGAACGTAACCGACTGGCGCATACGCCCGGAGTCAATCAGCGGCTTAGACGAGCCTTTGGCCCGAATTGTGGAGGGTGCGTTGGCAGCAAAATCTCCATTGCGGATTTCTTTCTGCACCAGCGCGACCATCTTCACGCCGATACCCTCTAGCGCCTGTTGGGCGCTCCCCTTACCCGTGCCGACCTGCTTTGCAGCAGAGGCACACATATCACTGATTTTCTCCATATTGTTCTGAACCGAATCGTGCATGAATGGACGGGCCGGAGAATGTACCGACCCGTCTTTATTCATGGTTCCGTGTTCGTTCCAGTAGGCAATATTTGTCAGCGGCGTTCCATCTTCTTCTGTATCGCCAGCTTGGAAACCGACGCGAACGGACAGGCGGCACAGCTCGTCGAGCTGCTGCATGAACTGCTGCCCTGCGGCATTGAGTTGCAGATCGAACGTCAGTTTTTCGCCCATGATACACCCCTTATCTGCGAATATTGATAGAGATGCAATGACGGCTCCTGACCGTCAAGAACTGCAAACCGTAGCTGGTCAGGCGGTACTCGGAATCCGCGCCCGCGTCCGCGGTGGTGGAGGCAAACGAAATACTCGTGCTGCCCTCCGACACGCTGGCTAAGCGGGCCGTGTCGGCAATGCTGCCGAGCGATGTGTTGCCGAGTCCGGCAAGTTTCATGCTGTGGCAGATCAGCAGGGCCAGTGCAAGGTTGTACTCTTTGCCGAATTTTGCAGCAGAAATGGCGGGAGCGCAAATCTCCTGCCACTGCTTCAATTCTTCATCCTTTACATCCGCAAACTCCGTGCCGATCTTGCGCACAACAGAGATCGCGCCCTGCTGTTCGCCCGCCATAGATCAGCCCTCCACAGGCTCGGCGGGCTGTGTCTTATCCTCTTTGGCCTTGGCGGCCTTGGTGGCCTTTTCCTTGACCATAGTGACATAGCCCAAAGAGGCGTAGGTTTCGACGATGGGTGCGAAATCATCATCGACCACCGCCTCAACATTGGGCAGCAGGGTGTAATCGCCGAAAGCAATCGGCTTGATGCTGATGTTTTTGATCTTCATGTCGGTTTCCTCCTTGATCTTACAGGCCGTAGACGAGGCAAGCAGAGAACGGGTAGGTAATCTGCATACCAGCATCGCGGCCCTCGCAGTTGATGACAACTTCGAGGTTGCGCTCCTGCGGCGCGTGCTGCATGAACGGCATGGGGGCCTCGTGGGCCATCTTCTCCGCATCCTTGGTGTACAGCAGACCGATGTTCTTGCCCGTGCTGTTGTAGTCCTTGTTGTTCTTGGACAGCTCGGTGGCAGTCTCCCAGTTTTTGATCTGGGGCGTATGCTCCTTGATGTAGGAGAGGACGCTCTGATCGGTGCCCTCGATGCGCTTCAGATTGAGGGAGGTAAACAGATCGCTGGGCATAACCCAGCTATCGGGATGCTCGATGCTCTTGGTGGAGGTGTCGATGAAGTTAAGGATCCCAGCCATGTCGGTGGCGATCTCGTCGGCGGTCTTGCTCAGCCAGTCGGCCTTGCCGGACGCGCCGTTGGTGAGGGTGTACAGCGGGATGTTGTTCTCGCTGGACAGAACGCCCATGATGTGAGACTTCTTGTCGCCGTTCCAGATCAGGTGATTGACGCGCACATCGTAGGCGCGGCGGGCGGCCTCGGCGCGGGCTGCATCCAGCGGCTTACCGATGCCGATCAGAGCATGGCGGCGGGCAGCACGCAGCTCCTGCACATTGTAGCCGTAGCTGTCGCCGATGTTGACGATCTCCGCACGATGGGGCGTACCCTTGACATCCACGCGGGGCAGATCGTCAGCATAGTTGGCGATGATCTGCGCAATGCCGGACTGTTCGTAGCTGTAATACTCGATATAGGCCGCGCCCTCGTCGGAGTCGCTGGTCATGGGGAACAGCTTCAGGCCGTTCAGCTCCGGGTACAGCTTGTCGTAGGCTTTGGTCTTGATGTGGGCCAACTGCTGGGCGAAGAAGATGCCGGGATTTTCGGCAGCATCCAGACGCAGACCGGGGATGGAAGTTGCGAACGCCTTAGAGATCAGGTCGCCGCACTTATGCTCCAGCGCAACGCGGTCAGCCTGATCATAGGGATTGTTGCGGTTGTTGGGATTGAACTTGGACATTGTTTTTACCCTCCTTTACGCCTGAGGCATATCGTAGAACTGGGCCGGGGCGAGGCCGTCGTCGGCTGCGCCGAGGAACTTTGCCTTGACCGCCACGGCGGTGGCAGAGGTGGCAGCGGTAAACTTGCCCGCATCGTCACCGCTGATAATCAGGTAAACAGCCTTGCCATAGGCAGGGTCGGCATCATCCGCAACCTGCACATAGACCTTGCCAGCCTGCAAAACATCCAGAACGCCGCCCTTGGGCAGTTTGACCTTGCCCTCGTCGTCCATCTCGACGTTGGCGCTGTACATGGTCACGCCCTCGAACTTGGCAGCGGTTGCGCCAGTGGCGGGCAGGGCAATGTCAGTACCGGGTTCCTCACCCTGCACAACGCCCAGACCAAACAGCATCTTGCCCGTGTCAGCGCCGTTGCGGCGGGTGACAGCGGAATAGTTGGAACGATCAACGAGACCACCGGGCATACCCGCTTTCGGCTCGCCGTAATTCATCTGAACAGCCATGTTCATGGTTTAGTCCTCCTTTTCCTGCTTGTACTTTGCGATCATCTTTGCGCGGGCATCGTTGGGGCTGATACCCGCACCGCCGACGGCACCGTTGGCAGAGTCAGCGTTGAACACCTGCGCCCGCTGATCGTTGACAGTGCGACGCGCGGTGGCCTTGCTCTTGGCGATGTCGTAGGCAGCATCCAGATAGGCATCGCCGCGGCCTTTCAGGTTCATGCCGGGGATAACCTTGTTGACGATAGCCGCCTTGGCTGCCTTGACGGGCAGACTATCCATGCCGTCCAGATTGAGGCGATCACCCAGACGAATCAGCTCGACGCGCTCACGCACCAACTCCTGCACGTCGGCAGAGTCGGTGTTCATGGCGGGTTTGCTTTCGGGGCAGTCGTCGCCGTCCGCGGTAGGCTGCTGCTCCTGCGTAGCCTCCAAAGCGTCCGCGCGAGCGGCGCTCTTTTCCAGCATGGACAGCAGGGTGTTGATGTCCTCCTTGGCGGGGCCATCCTCCATAGCGTCGCGGCGCTGGGTGATCTGGGAGATTGCATCCAAATCACTGGCGGCGGGTTCACTCTCCGGCTGAACCGCCGTCTCTGCCCCGTCAGCGTCCGTTTGGACGGCATCAGGTGCAGGGGGGTCGTTAGTATTGACAGCCGGGTTCTGCTGCTCCACGGCGCTGTCTGCCGTAGCTGCGGCGGGTGCAGCAGTACCGACGGCTTTCAGGTACGCCTCCATAGCCGCGGCAAAGGCAGCCGGGTCAATGGGAGACGCGGGAGCAGCGGCGGGGGCTGCTTCGTCGTTGGTCTGGACTGCGGGATTGACGTTGTTCTCGTCCATTGCGAAAACTCCTTTCTGATCTTTGCTGTCAAGGTTGAGTCTGGCCGCATCCCCTGCCCTTGCGACAGCGACAACGGCAAGGTGGTTGACCCGGATGTTGGTCTGGACAGCATCGTAATGCTGGCCGTTCCATTCGCCGGGCTTCTCGATGAGGTCGTTAAAATATCCGAGGGAAAGCTCACGCAGACCGCTGGACTTGACCGAATCAATATCGTTAATGACGATCTTAGCGCGGACGGTTTCGCCGTCGCGGTAGCCCTCTGTTAAGATATTGCCGACCTGTTCCCAGCGTACATTGTCTTTGTTGATCTCCCCTGCGTCGTGAGTAATGACTACCGGCTTGCCCTGATAGCTGCTGAGGCTTTCAGGGTCGAACACCTGTTCAGGCAGTCGCAGCTCCCGCCGCACACTGCCGTCAGGGTTCTTGTAGTCGAAGATGCCCGTGCGGGTCAAAATTGGTTCATCATAGAAAAAGCCCTCGCGGCTGGAATGGGTGTCGATCTTGATAGAATCGACACGGTATTCCCCTTTGAGGACATTCGGCGTGTTCTCCATTTTGCGGCATCCCTCCTCTCAATTTTTGTTCTCGGCGCGGCATACCCCCTTTCAATCCTCAAACGCGGACGGTTCGATCTCGTCCTCGTCAAAGATCGGCAGTGCCACGCAGCGGCAGCCGTAATCCTCTCCGGGATTGCAGCGGCGGCCCGTGTAGACGATGCCGTGCTTCGTCATATACCACATCTCCGGCGGGTCGTCGTAGCTGAACACATTGCCGTCAAGCTCTTGGTGGCACTCGCGCACTCGCTCGTCGCCGGAGGACGACCACTCATAGCGGCGTACCCCGGCAGAGCGCTGGCGGGTCTGGTTCAACTGCGCGTTCAGCGTACCGATCTGATCGGTAGCAAGAAACCTTGCCTTGGACTTTGAGACATCATAGCGGCCCTGTATCTCTCTCGCAATATCCCGATTGGATTTGCCGTTGATGAATCCATCCAGAACGATGTCCTGCATCTCGTCCAGCGCGGTATCGCTGATACTCTTGATCTTGGAGACATTCTCTGCCGCCCAACGCTGGCACATTTGCTCGTAGCTGCCGCCCATGAAGTAATCCTGCCGGATGTTGATACCCAGCGTTTGCTTCACGACCTTGCGCCACTGTTCGAGATTCCATGTGGAAGTGTCGGACGACAGGCGGTAGATTTCTTCCCGGACTGCATCATCGTCTCCGCTCTCGACCAGATCGGCCCGGATGCGGTCAAAGATGCGCCGGATTCTGTCTGTGCCGCCGCTGTAGCTGTCCAGACGCAACGGGAATGTTGCGTCATGTTCCTGCTGCATGACGGTCAGCAGATCAGGCATGTAAGATTTTACGAGCTGCTGCATCTGCCTGAGATACTGCATCTCGCTCTGGCGCAACTTCACTTCCAGCCGCAGCGGGTGTGCGGCGGACTTGGCTATGCGCCGCCGATTCGGTGCCCACGCGGCTTTGTGAATGTTCGCGCTCATGTGTTACCCTCCGAGGTCGGCCCGGTAGATGCGAACAGAATTGAGGAACGGCTCAAATACCTTGCCGCCCGGCACATCCTGCGCAAGAATCTGGTCGATGGTGTAGAGGCTTTCCCCGATCATCTCCTGATTGTCCGCGCGGGGCATCCCGTCAAAGTGCTTGACCTTGTAAATCTGCACCGCCATTTTCTGGTCAGGCAGACCGGGCGCGTTGCCGAGATACTGCGTGGCCGTTGGCGTTATGGAAAATTCCTCTTGCGTCTCCCGCACCAGTGCTTGGCCCGGAGTCTCCCCGGGTTCAATGTGACCACCCGGGCCGCAATAGCCCTGACCGTCTGCGCGGCGGGCGCACAGCAGTTTTCCGTCGATCACAACGAAGCCCGCCACATACCCGCTGTCGCCCTCGTCTGTTGCGAGTGTCGGCGCGGTCTGTGCGGCAGGCTTGATACTGTTGTTATAGTCGGCAGCCTCCTGCATGATCTGAACCTTCTGTTCCGGCGGCAGCCCCCAATCCTCCATCACATCCTGATCGTCCAGAATGTTCTCCGGGTCAAAGGCATCATCACCGGAAAGCGCCCGGCGCACCTCCTCCACCTCATAGATGCCCGCGGTAACGTAGGCCGCGGCAGTCTGGGCTTTGAGGAGCTGCGTTTGCGCCTTGCTCTGATCCTGTGTTGCCTGTTCGTTGTCCGACTGGCTCCACGGGGAGTTAAGCTCCAAATTGTAATCGGGAATCTCGGTGATCTCCCGGTTCCAGATCATACCCCGGAAAACCAGCTCCACCACCTTGCGGGTATTGTCCAATACATCGTTGGTCTGAATCTCGCCGCAATAGTCGTAGTAGTTTTGCAGGTCCGACTCGCCCGTGCTGTTCATGCCGTCCGGCGATCTGCCAAACAGGCGGGTTTGCGGAATATGGGAAACCGCAGAAAGCATCGTGCAGGACGAATCTACAATGTCCTTTACGCCGCTCAACGTGAGGTTCTTAAAGTCGTAATCCTCGCCGTCCGCGTCGATCATAACGGAATTCAGGATGTTGCGTCCGAGGTCGATCAGCTCCATGCGGCGCATGACCTGCGCGTCGCCCTCCTCGGTCATGGTCAGATTTGCAAGACCTTTCATCTTGTAAATCGCCATCGAGCAGCGCTCCAACAGGCGGGCCGCGTTGCCGTTGGAAACAACGGTGTTTTGCAGCTCGTCGCGGATGCGCAGGTACTCCGGGATGCCCCATGTGCGGTACAGGCTAGATGCCATCGACCCCTCCGGGATTTCCCCGTTGGCGAACACGAGGCAGCGGCTTGCATGGACGCGGAACGTGCCGTAGATACTGGACACTTGGTACAGATCAGGCCGCCCGGTGCTGCCCCTGCGGTAGTCAGGGCTGTCCGGGCGGTTCTCGTAGCCGTAGAGCCAAATCGGCGTGACCTCGTTTCTGCCGTAAACCAGCAGCTCCGAGACACCGTGAACATCGTTCCAGTTTACCGGGCTTTCCAGCAGCCGCCCGTCGTCAATCAGCATGACGATCAGTGCGCCGCCGAACAGGCGGCTCCAACGCAGCGCCTTCGCAAAGCTGCTCTGATATTTCAGTGCGCTCATGTGGCGCTCAACCTTGGTCTGGATGTCCTGATCTTTCAAACCCAGCGTGAAGCCGTTGCGCATGGCATCGTTGGCCGGGGCATCAATGATAGAAGCAAACAGGCCGTTGCCAACATAGAGATCTGCCAGCTCCGCATCCGATACCATAGAGCCAGCGGAATACTGATACTGCGTGGTGGAGTCGTGCTGTGTGCCGTATTTGGTAAGCACGTTAAAATAGCCGTCCTCACGGAACTGATCGCGCTGCACCCGTGGCGCGGCGGGCGCGTTCTTAGGCTTTCTTTTGCTCATAGACTCTCCCTCCTTTCTCATTTGATAAGGCCGTTCAGAACGAACGTGTCGCCCTTATAGAAGCTAAGAGCGATTGCATCGACTTTATCCGGGCTTGGCAGCCCACGCTTTTTCAGCGCGTCCTTGCTCTCCAAGATCAACTTGGGCGGCGTTCCTGTAAACTGATATTTGCGGCTGGAAAGCTGCCCGACCAGATCGGCATCGTTCGGCAGATGCAGCGAGTCTGTGCGGGCTGCATCACGAATCAGGCTCCACATCCATGTTGCTATGTTGCCGAAATTCTTTGCCGCCTCCTTGTCGGGAACCTTGTCACCGAAGTTGACAGGCACGACGATCAGGCGCTTCAATTTCTGCTTGATGCGCTCCCGGTTCAGGATGTCCGTCACGCCGCCGCCAAGGCCCGTGTCGTCGATGTTGGCGTAGATTGGGCCGTGGTAGATCGGGTAGGCCTGAACCAGTCGTTTATACTCCGCGATGATGTCGTCCGCGGTGGAGTACAAGTCTTGCCCGTGGCGCGTAATCAGAGGCAGGATGTCGCCGTCGATGTTCGAGGCCAGAACGGTGCTGTCGTCGCCAAACCGGGCAACGTCAACGCCAATGGCTATGCGGATGATCGACTCCTCGTGATCCTCCGGCTCCGTCATTATTGCTTTTTCTGCCAGCGCAGACGGGAAGAACACATCGTCGCCCGCAACAGGAAATTCGCCGTCCACGCGAACGCGGACTACGTTGCTGTCCTTGCCGTACTTTTCTTCAAGGGCCGCGATGTTCTCCTTGTTGGTGCGTGGACTGTTCCGGCTGTTGACATGCAGCACCTCGTAATGGTGAGCGTCCGACGTGTGCGACTCGTAGAACATTCCCGATGTTTTCGTCGGGTTTCCGCACATCAGCAATTTGTTGTTCAGGCCCGTCAGAGTACCGCGAATAGCCTCCATGATCGCATCAGGAACGCCGGAGGCCTCGTCAACGATAATCAGCATATTGTCGGCGTGGAAACCTTGGATGCTTTCAGGCCGTTTGCTGACCTTGGCGACGGCGAACCATTGCTTTTCATAGCCGATCATGTAGATGTAGGTCTTAGTCCATTGCAGCAGGTTTCGCAGTATAGGGCTGCGCTCCTGCCACTTGGCAACCTCGGCCCACAGAACATCGTTGACCTGCTGGCGGGTCGGCGCGGTGGCAACCACACGGGGATATGGAAAACAGGTCAGGAACCACAGCAGCGTTGCGGCCTCAAAACCCGTCTTACCAACGCCCTGCCCCGATCTGATCGTGACACGCGGATGATCGGCCAGCCTAGACGCGGCCTCGGCTTGCCAATCGTCCGGCTCAAATTCCAGAACCTCCCGGAAGAACAGCACCGGGTCTTTGCGATACCGTGGTATCTGCCGGAGGAAAAACTCTCGCTTACTGATCTTCGGCATCGGCAGCGATCACCCCCGCAATCCAATCATTTACGAGATCATCCTCGACCTCCTGTTCAGAGCGCAGCGGCGCTGTGCGAGTCTCCACATCGACACGGGAATCACGTTCAAGCTTAGTGGCCTCGCGCAGCAGCGTTATCATGTCGCGCACTTGGATGTATTCTGGTTTCGTAGCGTTCAGCGCGGCAAGCGCTTTTTCCTGCATTTTCAGTGCGATATTGATATGGCGTTTCGCCATTTTTTTAGCGTCGTACTGTGCTTTCTTGTACGCCTGTCGCCGGAGGTCTGCCTCGTACTCGGCCACGCGATCAGGCCAGTGCCATGTAGACGACCAGCGAGCCATCAGCGTTGCACTCTTGCCTAACTGCTGCGCCACCGCCCGGATGGAGCGTTTTTCGCCCATGTCAAGGTATTTGCAAAACGCCTGATAGGCCTTTGCGCTCTCGCCGTCCTGACGTTCCCACGGCTTCGCGTCGCTGCTTTTCGGCATTTCACACCTACCTTTCCATCAAGGCAGATGCCATTACTTCACAGCAACCCAGCCGCAGAAATTCAGGCACCGCCAAAACATCTCGACTTTCCCAAAGCCCGCTGCGCGGAGCATATCTTCATTCCATGCCGGGGTGAGCGGTGACAGCACATTTTCAAGGCTGCGGCGCTTCGACATAATCTGATCTTCGCTGTACCCGTTCTGGCGCTTCATGTCGTAGTACAGCTTGACCATTTCATCGTCAAGGTCGGTTCCCGCGATCTTCTCCACAAACACAAAAGCCCCGCCGTCCGCGAGGCTGTCGTATACAGTCTTAATAATGGCGAGGCGATATGCGGTGGGCATGAATTGCAGCGACAGAACCGACAGAATCAGGCTTGCCGACCTTTTCGGCAGTGTGGCATTCCACACGTCTCCGCAGATCACATTGACGTGGCCCGCACAATCCGCGAACCTTTCCTTGCACGTCTCCGCCATTGCGGGCGCGTTGTCGATCAGCAGGAATCGGCAGGAATCACCGTAGCGCCGGATGAACGGCTCCACCGCAAGGCCCGTCGAGCAGCCGATGTCGATTACCGCAGTTCCGGCCCGGATATAGTCATTTCCAATTTCTTCCACTAGGCTACGCATGGAGCGGTAGTCCGGGATGCTGCGTTCCAGCATATTTGCAAAGCATCCGGCTACCTCGCCGTCGAATACCCACTTACTGCCGGGATGCACGTTGTCGATCTTATCCATTTTCTTCACCACCTTTCGGAGGCAGCGTAATGCCGAGGCGGTGTTCAAATACTGCTCTCGCCCGATCAGACAGGCCAAGGCGGGAACCGTCCGGGTAAGGCAGTTCAAACTCGAAATCGAGGGCCGCCGCCAGCGCTGCGGGGTCGATGGTCGGCTTTGACACTTCCATGTACCAGAATTTGCTTATCATGTCGAGGCGGTCAACCTTATCAAAGCAGGGTGCGAAAATCTCTCGCATTTCCTCCTCGGTGTGACCTTTCTGAACTTTCGGGTTTCCGCTGATCTCTCCCAGCACGACGTTAGGCTCATAATCCAGATCGAATGTCAGCTTCTTTTCGTCGGTAACGACCTTGCGTTTGGTCTGCACAAACTGCGGGGCTTGGGAGCTTTGGCACCAACAGGCGGTCATACCGTCCGGGTAGCAAAGGGCAGACGCGATGATCGCAATGTTCTTTCTGTCCGCGATGAACGGTACGGAATTGAACACGCTGGAAATGAACACCGTGCTGTACGGCGTGCCGCTCTCCACGTCGTCCAGAAACTCGTTTGCGATTTCCAGCACTTTTTCTTTATGGATTTTCCCGCCAAACGTGACGAAATACGGTTCAAAGGCGGCGCAATGCACCCCGGCCTTTCGCAGGGTGCGCGTATTGTTCAGCTTTCCGGCCCCAAAATCCACCACGCTGCTGCCGTAGTGCTTTTTCCACGTTTCCAGAGCCTTGCCCTCCAACGTAAAGAAGTCGATGCCGCGGGCCTTGGGCCAAACGCCCTTAAAGAATCCATCGCCAAACGCGCAGTTGCCGTTCTCGTCGGTTTCACGGGTGTTACGCTCACGCATGAACGAGTTGTAGCGCAGATCGTCGGCGTAGGTGGACTGCATGTCAAAATCCATGCTCAACAGGTTCAGCATGGCCGAGGCGAACTCTGCCTGTTCCGCGGTGACGGGAACCACCGTAATGACGCGGCGCTTTGCGTCGGCGGCAATTTCAAGACGGCCAATGCCGTTAATGACATTTTCCTCCGGGTCGATCACAATCGGCATCAGGCCGACTTTGTTTTCCAGCGCCTTTGCAAGCTGCCGGATGTGAGGGTTAAATTTGCGGTGGTTCTTCTTTGCCAGCCGCACAACGTCCATGTGTTTGGCGCGATAGATGCACGGGAACGCTCCTTCACTGTTTGGGTCGATGTCCGGCAAGCTGTCAATCATGGAATCAATATCCATTTTGTATAATCTTGCCTTGATGATCTCGCAGGTGTCCTGCTTGGCAAGGTCGTTCGTGGCCCGGTTGAACATCAGGTTGACACCTTTGCGCGCTTTCAGGTCGCGGTTCTCAACGTAGACGACAGGAACCTTTTCAAAGCCGATGCGCTTTGCTACGAGGGTGCGCTGGTGTCCACTGAGGATTTCGCCGTCCTCGGTGGCGTAGATCGGCAGCAAAAAGCCGAGCTTTCTCAATGACAGCTCGGCAAGGTGCAGGCGCTTTTCATCATTTTTCCGGGGGTTGTAGTCCGAGGCGTGGATGCTCTCGATGGGTACGAGCTTAATCATTTTTGAGAATCCTCCGTTTCATCTCGGCGGAGATGTCTTTCTCGGCAAAAATGCCGTCGTCGCGGATGCCGTTCAGCAGCTCGTCGTATTCGTCGGCGGTCAGCTTGATCTTGATCTGGCCGATCTTGGCAGATGTACCGTAAGCCTCCGGCTCCTCGGTGTCGTCCTCCAATTCATCCTCGGCAGCTTCTTCCAACTCGTCGAGGGTATCCGGCTCCTCGGTGTCGTCCTCCAATTCGTCGAGGTCGTCGCCGTCGGTGGCGGTGGCCTCCTCAATGGCACGGTAGGACTTTACTTCATCCAGATCAAAGCCTGTCTCAAAATCGAGAACGGCATCATCGCGCAGCAGTTCCCCGGTCTTTTCAGTATCCCAGCGGCCCTTGATCTTGTTCAGGGCCAGACACAGCTCTTTTTCTTTCAGTTCGTCCGGCTGCTCGATCACGACGCAGGTTTCCTCCTCAACGCCCATATCCCGCATAACGGTCAAGCGCTGATTGCCGCCGACGCAGTGCATATTGCAGAGGTTGACGACCAGCGGCTCCACCAGCTCGTGCTGTTCGAGGCTGCGTTTCAGCGCGTCGTACTCCGGCGTGTCGCGCTCGATCTGGACACGGGGATTGTAGGGAGGATGCACAAGGTCTGCCAGCTTCAAGGTCTGGTATCTGATCTGGTATTTCATGCGCGGAACAGCCTCCTCTTAATTTCTTCCTCGACGAGCTGACGGGTGAATCCGACCTTTTCGCGGACATCCGCAATCATGCCGTCAAATTCGTCCTGCGTCAGTTTGAATTTGAATACCCCGACATAACACTTGATCTCGTCGGAGTCGTCGGCCTTGCGCTCGTTGGCCTCGATGTCGGCATCTTCTTCATCGTCGATTTCCTGCCCGATCTCGCCGATCAGGTCGTCAATCTCCCGGTCAGTAAAGCCCGTGGACAGAGTGTCGGCCCCGGCATCGCGCAGCTCGTTCATGATGTCGTACAGGATGCCGTAATCCCATTCGCCATCGAGCTTATTCAGGGCCAGACACAGCGCCTTGGCGTGGGCCTCGTCCAGATCAACGACGACAGCCTCCGTCTCCGTCTCCCCTGCTGCTTTCAGCACATTCAACCTCTGGTGGCCGCCGATCAGGTAGCCGTCGCGAATGTTGACGATCAGGGGCTGCACGAGGCCGTGCTGCTCGATGCTGGCGGTCAGTGCCTTAAACTCCCGGTCTTTGGCGGTCAGCTCCACGCGGGGGTTATACGGTGCAGGTTTGATGTCGTCCAGCCTGAACACCTGCGTTTTGATAGGTTCCACTGTTTTCACTCCTTGGGTTTTGATATGCAAACCAAAAGGGCCACGGCTTTTGACCGTGACCCCTTTGGTACTGTGATAGGAGAAAATATGGCAGAGAGAATGTCAGATCAGCAGAACGCAAGCTGTTCAACCTGCGGTTCCTGCGGCACCTTTTTAACCTCGACCAGCCCGTCCTTGATGAATGTCTCATAGGGGGCCGCGCAGATGCCATGACGCGCGTACATCGCGCGGGTTCTCGGATTGCTCTCCACAGCGTAATACTGCTCCGGCGCTTCGCCATGCTTCGGGAACACGAACCGACGCAGGGCCGATTCCTTGAAGATGGGCGGCTGCGCGTCGATGTCGTTGAAATACCACTCCTGCGGTTTCCAGCCCGTCTTTCGATACAGGTTTTCCATCGTTTCCTGCATCTGGTAATCCGGGCGGGCGGTGACGATAATCACATAGTCGTTCCTGATTTTCTCGATCAGGTCGGTGCGGTACTCCTCAGCCCTCATGCGGGCGCTGAACGGACGAATCAGGCGGGTTTCCCGCTGATTGCCGACGAGAGTGTAGTTCAAATCCAATAAGCAAATCTTTTTCATAGTTGAGCGCTCCTTTTTATATGTGGGTATTTCCCATATCATATTATACCACATTTCCGCTGCATGTTCAATATATTTTAACGATGCAACGAATCTTTTTGTGTTTTCAGGCGCTCGTAAGATGAATTTTTGCTTGCCACAATTTTTCACTGTAAAAAAGTATATCACAGTAAATTTCATAAGTCTATTGCATCTTTTTTGCGCCGGAAAATTGCAATTTCTTTGGCTTTATTTCGAGGCAGCAGCGCCGTACAGCCAGACGGAGAGCTTCTGCACCAGCCGCTTGCGGTTACGCCACGCCGTGGATACATCGCAGTTAAGGTAGGCGGCCACCTGATCGTCCGTCAGGCCCTCCATGTATTTGCCGGAGACTGCTTTGTAGTAGAAGTCGCCCGCGATCTTTGCAAGGGCATTGTCCATCGTCTCTACCTCGTACTCGTCCGCCGCGATGGTAGCCTCCATGTCGCAGACGACGGCCTCCTGAATCTCGTCCGGGGTCAGCCGCACCCCCGTTTTCATAAATCGCCCGATGCCCTTGCTGCGCTGGGCCGGGCCGTACTTTTTGATTTCTTCCAGCCGTCCCTTATCCTCTGCAATTTTGGCCCGCAGCGTTTCCAGCGCATAGAGTCTGCGCTCGGTAGCCTTGTAAAAATCCTTGGCCGAAGTGTCGGCGGCTGCCTTACCAGCAAGAACCGCCTGTTGAATCATGGTCTCGATCTCCTGTTTTGTAATCTGCATTTGCAATGCCGCCTCTCTTATGTTATAATAGCATTGTCCGCTATGCTGTTCACTCTTAGGAGTGGGCGGCATTTTTTATTGCTGCTTTTCCTGCTGCGTGGCTTCCTTTACCCCGGTGATCTTGTCAAGCGCTCGTTGCATCTGGTTGATCTTCTCCCGAAACACAGCCGGGTCTTGCATCGCCATCATAATGCAATTTCCATGCACCAAGGTGTCGAGGCGTTCGTACTTGGCTTTCCAAAAATCAGCCTCTTTCAGCGCCCAGCTCAAACGGCTGCTGGCGCTGCGCAGATCGCTTTCAAGTTCTGTTATCTTCGCAACACGCATCAAGCCCGCCGCAAAGAAGCCCACACAGCCGCCGATCAGCAGCCCCAAGTGTAAGTAGATCATTTCGGTTTTCCTCCCTCCAATTTACGATACTCCTGCAAGCACCGGGCCTTGCACCTGCCGTTCTCTGCGCAGCGGCGGCAATATTCCAGCACCCTGTACCGAGATTCCGTGTGAAGATCGCCCGCGGTAAACCAGCACTTTGCCAGCGGTTCCCTTGCAAGCTGAATAGCCGGGTAGGAGTCATAGGCCCCTGTGGCCGGGTCGCCGCCTTTCGCCTTGTAAATCTCGTGTCGCAGAACGCTCCACAGATCCCCCGCAATGTCCGCAGCCTCGCCGCGGTCTGCACACTCTGCGCCGTCAAGAGCCACCCTCCTGATCTGCTCGAACAGCTCGGTGATCTCATCCCGACGTTGCATATACGCCTTGAATTTCTCGCCGCACTGCGGGTCGCTTTGATCGTACTGGAAGTTGCGGCGGGCCAGCACGTCAGCCAGATCGGAAAACTGGTACATACGCAGCCGCATATATTCCTCCACAGCCTCGCTGATAATCTGCGCTTGCTGCAAACTCATATCAAGGTGAATCCTGATCTCCTGCTTTTTCTTCTTCATGCCGCGCCTCACATGTCAATTTTGAAAAGCTCGGCAGCGATTATTGCGATTTTCCAGATCGCAAGCCCGGTGAAGATAATTGCTGCCGCAATAATCAGCAGAACTGCCGCACCGAACAGAACGTTTTCCAGCAGTGCAAGCAGCAGTTTAAGACTCTCGATGAAACCCTTCATCTTTCTACCTCCCTGTGCTGCCGAAGCCGCCGTTGCCGCGCTGTGTGTCGGAGAGCTGCTGCACCTGCACGATTGCCGGATGCTGCACGGGCAGGATCAGCATCTGTGCGATGCGCTGACCCTTGCTGATGCAAACTGGGGTAATGTCAAGCGCAGCCGTTGGCTTTGTGACGAAATCCTCGCCCGCTTCTCCGCGTGTGACGATGTAGCTGGGCCGATTGTACAGAGGAACCATCACCTCGCCGCGGTAGTCGCTGTCGATCACAGCCACGCCGTTTGCCAGTATCAGCGGCCCGCTGGTGGAGATGCCGGAGCGGATGTGCAAGGCCCCGTAGTAGCCCGCCGGAATTTCAAAGGCGAGGCCCGTTCTGACTTTTACCGTCTGACCCGGTACAATCGTCACGTCCTCTGCCGCGTACAGGTCGAGGCCCGCGGCCCCCGGCGTACCGTAGGTGGGCAGCTCTGCATCCGGCATCAGTTTTAATACTTTCAGTTTTTCAACGCACATACTCTTTTGTCCTTTCCGTCAAAAATTACTACCATGCTGGGAAACGGTGCTGCATTTTGGCAGCCTCCGAATTTCAGGCGGCCTTTTATGAATCTGATCTGCGATTTTCCGTAGATGTAATCGTGGAACCATTTTGTATCTGTTCGCGCTGGCAGTAGCATTACGACAAATCCCCCCCCGCAGCCGTTTCGTATGCCTTTTTCACCCAGCGCCCGATCTCTCGGCCATAGGGTGGATTGCACCACACACGACCGGGCCACGGTTGCGAGAGTCCGTCTTGCTGTGGCGTGTAGTAGGCGGCGCACTTTGCATTCTCGCGCACGGCACAGGCATCAAGGGTAAACCCAAACTCCGAATCCAGCATATCGAAAAAATCCTGCGGTGTGGCCCACATATCCGTTTTGCTGGAAAACATGATCTCTGTGTTCATAGCTCGATGTCTACCTCCTCTTCGTCAAGGCCCTGCGCCACATAGTTGCCGTAGCTCATGTTGAGCATGTAGGCCTCCAGCGCACACCTTGACAGACTTTTTTTCTTGTAAATTTTTCTCCTTTTTGGGCGTTCCGGCTTCGGCTTATCATTTTTGTGCTTTTCGTAGTAAGCTCTGGAAATCTCATTTGCCCGCTCTTTCATGCAGCGTGGGCAGTACCTTTTGCTGGGGTAAACATTGTGCATCTCCTCGCCGCATTGCGCACATCTCTTTGTCACAAGGGCCATCTTCTTACTGATTCCCTCCTTTGTACTTTTTGTTGCGATTTTTTACTTGCTGCCCATGGGTCAGGTTCATGCTGTCGATTGACGAAAAGAATTTACGCTCGTATTCCCGGATGGCCTGAACCTCGCATCGGAAAATTTTATAGTCGGCACACTCGCTGTGGCAGCCCTCCAAGCGCTTCTTACAGTTCCAGCACGGCGCGTTCATCGTTCACCATACCTTTCCAGCCAGCACACAGATCGTCCTCCTCGGTGAAATCTGCGCACATCGGGCTATCCGCATTAACACATACGCCGCTGAACGGTTCCCAATAATAGCAGGTTTCGCAGCTGATCGGGCGTAGCTTGATTCCGATGTTGCTCATTTTGATGCACTCTTTCCGGCTTTCAGGCGGCGCAGCTCTTTGCCCTGCCGCTTGATGATCTTCGCCATTTTGGCGTATTGTACCCCGTGTGCGCAGGTGTCGCACTGGCCGCGGGCCGGGCAATCCGCTTTGTGCGGGCAATGTTCACTTGTTTTCATCGGTCAGCACCTCGAAGCGTCTTTCCTGCGCTGCATCCGGGTATTTCTGCTTATCCACGGGTGACAGGAACATTTCAAGTGGCCGCACCCACTGTTTTGTAGGGTCACCAACCCTGTGATAAATCACCATCAGCTCCGCAGACTCGCTATGTACCGCAATGCCGTCCACAACATAGGTTGCACCCTTGAAGTGCCTGTACACATTGCCGAGCATAGCCCGTCTGTAAGATCTTGCCGCGCTCTGTGCGGTTTCATGTTCAGTCATTATTTCACCATCCTTGCAATCGCTGTCATCTTCATCATCAAAAAGTCCGCTGCCATCTTCCCAGAGTTTACATTTTCCATCCGCACGCTGGAACCTATGGAACTCATACATCTTGCTTTCCGGGTTTATGCACCGCATGGCTTTCCAGTATTTGCACCTGCCACAGCGCGGATGGTCGTTTATCAGCATGTCCTTTTCTCCAAATCATCAATCAATTTTCCACCAACTCCGGGCCCGTACAGATCTTTTAACTGTGTCGCAATCGAGTGCGACATCAGTGACGTGCTTTTTTCGTATTCGGGCCTGTTGCTGATGTTGTAGATACAGCAGATCACACGGTAGCAGACATCGACGTTGCGTGGCTTTCCGGCAATTTTGCTTTTCGCATCCACAAACATATCTTCGGCCCATCGCCTGTTACCACAGCAGGTCGCAGCCATAATGATTTTAATAGCTCTCTTTTTCGTCATAGCGGCCACGTTCTTCTTTTTCAAGTAAGGACGCGCCCATTTCACAAAAGCCTTTCGATTTTTCATTACATTTCCTCCAATTCAATCTTTTTTTACAGCGAAATTGCAAAAGCCGTCAAACTTGACAATAGCTTCTGGATGTTCTATGTTTTGGCTCCATGCCCTGCAACCTCCGTACTCGTTGCCAGCATTGCCCGTCCAAAACTCACAATACCTGCACCGTACTACATTCACCATGTCGTCGGGGCGCTGATTATTCATCATCGTTCACAATTCGTGCGCTGCAGGCAGGGCAATATTGGTAGTTCTCATTTGTTCCATTACGCAAAACGAATTTTCCTTTGCACGCAGAGCAGCGCCAGACAGTAGAATCCTTGTAGAAACTATCCTCTTTTATCCAGTGTGCCGTAGGCCGCAGGGATTCCGGGTCAACAGTTGGTGTATCATCCACCAGACCGCGCACATATTCGACACCAGCCTTATATGCCTGATATTCGCTGCCGTCGTAGGCGCAGCCGCTCATGTCTACCGAACGCAATATGCCGTTCGCGTCAACGAGCCGCACAGGGTCTTTCGGCTGGCTCGCGCCGGGGATGGGGCAACCTACCATCGTATTCATTTTGATACCCCCTGACTCCAATTTTCAATCTTCTGTACTTCAAGAATTTGCAGGATGTAGTAGTCTTTATATGGCTCTGCACCCCATTCCTGCACCCCTTTGCCCAAAGTCAGATGCACCCGCAAGGTTGCTGTTGGCGCTTTCGAGTTATACCCGGCGCGGATTTTGACCTCGAAAATTTCCTTGAATTGTTTGTAGTCAAGTGTTCTGGCAGAGTCGATTCGCTTACGCCAATACTCTGTGACCTCGCGGTACTCCTCCCGCTTCTCGCCCCGACAGATCATGTCGAACCACTCTTGCTTGATGGGCAGTGTCAGCATCCTTTATCCCTCCTCATAGTCATATAAGCTCATTTGACCGGGCAGCACGTCCTCCTCCATCCACCAGCGGTGTGCCGTAATTTTTCAACGACATTTCGCTGGCAATTTTCAGCCGCTCTATTGCCCGCTTTTCCGGGTCGGTTTGTGTCGGCAGGGTGTAGAAGCCCCATTCATTATCTTTTTTCATCGCATCTCGCTTTAATTGTGCTGTATATAACAACTCATGTCGCTTGTTTTTCTTCTTCCGGGCGAATGTCCGGCGCATATACGCAATCCTGCGCAGCCTGATCGCATAGAGTCTCGGCCAGCATGGGGATACAGCAGCAGCGGCCCCATTCGCTCCACCATGCGCAGCGTTCTCTAATGCACAGGCCGTACCCGCGTCTGGACATGATCGGGCAAAACTTAGTAAGGGCCATTTCTCACGCCTCGCATTTCCAGCACTGCGCGTTGCAGCTTGTTCAGGTTGCAGTCCATCTCACTCACAAACCTGCGGCACAACTTAGGGTTCACGGCGTTGCCCAGCTCGCAGTAGATAAACTCCATCGACTCCCGGCTAAACGACATACCGCATACCTTGTTGATGCCGTGCAGGTGGTAATTCTGGCTGCGGTTGCTGCCACCCTTGAACGCCTCACGGCTGAGATATTCGATCACCCGCGCCCGCAACTCGTCGATGGTCTGCACCCCATCCAGCGGAACCCATGTGTTTCTAAGCGGATAGACGACCAGCTCCAACCGCATATTGATGAAGCATTTCGGGAACGCTTCTGCCAGCAGCAACCTGATCTTCGGGTCGAGAATCAAATTATCCATTGTTTTCACCCTTTCTGGGAATCTTAATCATTACGGCATCGTGAATAGCGCCGCCCGCATCCGCAAGACTCAAAATCTCCATCGCTACACTGCGCAGCATATCTTTTCGCATTTGTGCATCGCTATCTTCGGCGCAAAACTGTGTAACAATGGCATCCATACCGCCGCACAGCATGTGCAGAATGTCGTCCAGAGAGCCGCCCGCGTCGATGTCGAAGCAAGACGGTTCGCCGTCGTTGCTCTCACGGATGCGAATATTGATAAATTTAGTTTTCATTGCCATTGCAAACTTCCTCCTTGTAGGGCGATTTCATGTAGAGTACGCCATCCACAGGCCGCCAGATGTGCAAGCAGTTTTTGGCGATGTTCACATTGCTGCTTTTCTTGGGGTGGAACTGAACGCATTCCTCCTCCGGCTCAAAGAACATATCCTTGATCGCGCACATTTCCTCCCATGTAGGCAGCTTGTCGCTGTGTGGGCGGCACACGCTGACATGTTCCCACGCCTCGCCGCCTCCCTCGTCCACGCTGGCGATCACATCGAACGATCTGCCGCCGATGTAAACCCGGAACGCACCGCTATGCTCCGTCAAGGGGTAAATCTGGTTGACGCGGCTGCCCTTGATCTGGAACCTTTTAAGCTCCAACAGATTTTTCATGCTTGGCCCTCCACTCTTTCATTTTCTGCTCGGCCCAGCCGATGTGTGCAAACACGCTCCATGTGCAAGTTTTACCATGCTCACGCAGTACCCAGAGCGAGCATTTCGGGTTACAACTGCCATGCTCCGCGCACATCTGGCAGCGTGTCTGTTCGATCTCTCTATTGTTCAATTCATACCTCCGAAAATTTGTTTCTGTATCTCCCGGCAACGGCGCTGCATTTCCTTTTCGGAGAGCAGCGGGCAAACCTGCTTTTTGCTGTTGCGGCGGGCCATCTCGTTGAACACCTGCGTTTTGATCTGCCGCGCGGCCTCCTGCTGTTCTGATGCCAGCGTAAAGGTCAGCTCTCCGTAGTCGTCCGGCACGACCACGATCTCCTCTTGCAAGGCCCGCGCAATACACTGGCGCAGCTTTTCGTAGGCCCAGCTTTCATCTTCCGCATACCAGACAACAAACTGACGGTAATTTTCCTGCGTGTTCTTGTACAGGCGGGCAAGGCGATCTTTGCCGTAACCGTAGGTTTTGTGCATCGCCTTGGCAAGCACCAGCCAACCGAATGTAGCCGCCGCGTCCTTTTCCATCTGGTCTTTTAACTCCTGATGCTTCTTTGGCCGCTTGACGTAAGGCACATGAAACGAGATTTCGCAGATGCCGTGCATCTCACGCTGCAACCTCCTGCTTGCCTCGGCCATGCCCAGCTCCACGATCTGCAAGGCCGCTGCGTTCTCGGCCTCCATGATACCCTGCGTCAGCTTATTCAGGCGGTCTTTTCCGATGCCGTCCTCCTGATGCAGCGCAATGATGCCGCACCACATCGTCACTTGGCTGGCCGTGCTGCGCAGCTTATCCATGTGCATCCACATTTCTGCATCCGTCATTTTGCATTCCCCCTTTTTGGCGGGTAGACTCGCCCGTCCATGTAGCATTTATACCCGGCTGCCCTCATAGCCAGAATTTCTTCTTCCGTCGGCAGACAGCTTTCATATTCCGTGTGAAACATCCTGCGGCCTGCCGCGTCGTAAACCTCAAATTTCACAGGCTGCACCCGATCATTCGTCATAGTAGCCGTCCAGAAACATCAAGGCTCCCGGAGCGCGGAACCTGATCTCGTAGGCTTTTAAGTCCTGCGGCGTGACAAATTTTCTGCCAAACACCGTTTTCATCTCCTGCCAGTCCGGCCACGGGATGCGATAAAACTGCACCCCGCCGAAGCAGCAGATCACGAACGAAACTGCGCCAAACTCCTGCGCCCGCCGGAGCCGGGCCTGTTGGTTTTGGGTCACGCGCTCGAATTTCATGCGGCCCGTATCGGTGAATTTTGCTTCAAACTCCACTGCCTGGCCGCCGCGCAGGAAACCTTTGTAGTCCACCTGCGCAGCCTCGTTATGGACGGCCACGAAGTAACCCGGCTTGCCCTTGATCGGCTTTATCAGGCGCACAGGCTCCGGCGTTTTCTCGATGTCAGCTACGCCGCGCACACGATAGAAGTCGCAAGCCTGATTGATGATGTCCTCGAAGAACGCGCCGTTCACCTTGTTTTTCAGTCCTGCGACTTTGCGATCAACCATTTTGCTCTCCTTTCCGCGTCCAGCACACGCGCAAACACCGTGCGGTTCCACTCGCGCATCATCTCAACAGCGAACGGCACAGGGGTAACAACATACCTCGGTGTGATAACGCGCCCGAAAACGGCCCTCTCTGCCGCTCTCACGCCGTAGTGGCAAGCCGGGTTCGGATGCACCCGGTATACCGTCTTGCCGATGGGAACCGGGACTCTGACGTGCAGATCATCCTCCGGCATTTCCAGAACGCGCATCCTGTGCGCTCTTTTCCTGCGCATCACAGCAGCCCCTTGCCTTGCAAGATTTTTCTGATCTTGCGGATGGTGATGTCGCTGACGCGATCTCCGTTTTCATCCCGCACCGCGATAGCGTCCAGCGCCTCGTTGATAACGGCGCGTCGCTGATCGGCGCTGACCTCCGCGCCGCTTTCCAACCGTTCCACAATCTGCTGATCGGTCATTTTGCGGATTTTGACAGCCTGTTGATGAATCGCCTTTTCATCCGGCGTTTTCTGCCAGTTTTTCTTTTTCAATCTCGATCTTCCCTCCAATACTCGATGTAGTAGGTGTAGCGTGAATTTTTGGTTTTCTGCTCCTTGCCGATTCTGACGGTGTAGCCGTTCTTGGCGAGGATTGTAACCAGTGCATCCCGGTCTGCGGGTGCCTCGCAGTAGATTTTATAGCGCATTTACTGCACCCCGTTTACAGCAGTTCAGGCGGGTATTCCTGAATCAGATCGTCGCCCCATACTGCTTTGAGGTTGCTTTTCATGAACAACGGAATGTCGCGTTCCCGCGCATAGTTGACAAGACGCTCCACCCACTCGCGCCGCGGCTGATGATCTTTGCTGCCCGGGCCTGTCATTGCACCCACGATCAGCCAGTCTGGATAGTAGCCGCCGTTTTCAAGCCAGATCGTCACATCATCCAGCAGCGGCTCGATACTTAGGAACGTGTGCCATGCTTTCGGCATCGACCACTCCCCGCACCATTGCCATGCAGTGCCGCCCTTTGTAACCGTAGTGCCGTACCAGAAATTTTTATCCCCGGGCAATTTCCCGCTGCGGGCCAGATCGTAGTATCGTTTCGGATTTTTGGTCAGAAACAGATACTTGTGCTGCGGGGCTGCCTTGGCCGCCTCGAACACCTGTTCAAGCCACGCATCCGGCACCCACGCACCGAACAGGTCGCCCATGCTGGAAACGAAAATGCGGGACGGGATTTTTCTTTTGGCTGGGTAGCCCAGCGTGTAGGTGCTTAACATCGGCTCGAAGCCTTTCGGATATGGCGTGGAGCGCACATATTCGCCGCACTCGTCCACCAGACGCGCCGGGTGGTCGATCTGGTAGCAGGACAGGCCGTCCAACTTCTTGATCGGTTCCGATGGGCGCTCGCAGGCGTGTGGCGCAAACCTGCTGATGAAGCGGCGGGCGTAGCAATATTCGCAGTCATGCAAGCATCCCGTGACCGGGTTCCATGTGTGGGTTGCCCAATCTATCTTAGTCTTGTGAAGATTCATTTTTTTATCTCCTCGATGTACTCCATATCAAAAAGGCTGCACTGATTCTTGGCGGCCTCATGCGCCTCCGCGGCGCGTTTGCGTTTCAGCTTACAAGCCGGGCCGCAGCCCTCCCGGATGGACTTGTCGCTTGTCAACAGGCCGCCGCACACAGAGCAGCGGCGGGCCGGGATTTTGAAAATTTCGTTGCTCTGATTGTCCATGCTTTACGCCTCCAACTTTTCCCTCATATCAAAATTTCTGCCGTCGTAAAGACCCTCTCCGTGCCGTGCGGCCATGTCCGACATTGCGACGTAGCCTATGCCGTCCAGCGTGGGGGTGAAATCAGCTTTCAGCGTGCCGTAATCTTTCAAGGAATCCTTGACCTTCTGCGGCGTTTTCAGAACCAGCGCATATACCGCCTGCTGGCGGCTCTGCTTGTCGAATTTTTCGTCCAGCCCTGATGTGAAGCCCTCCCCGTATGCGTTGCAGATCGCCAACTTTTCCTTGGGTGAGTAGGGGTAGTTATCGCTCCACTGACGCATTTTGTTTTTGCCTCGAACAAACTCCACAGCGAACAGCAGGACGCGCTCACAAATTTCTACGTCGCTCTTAAAGCCGTTCAGCTGCACCGTGTAGGTCTGCTTGCCCTTGTAGTGGCAAACCGACGCCATACAGCAGTAATTTTCCGCGATCACCACGGCCAGATTGCTAATCCAGCCGTCGCGGCGCTTGGAGAATGTGACTGAGGTGCGCTTGTGCAGTATCTCTTTGTCCTCCGGCTCCTCCAAATCGGCCTCTCCGATCTTATGCTCTGCCATCAGTTGCCGCGCTTTCAGCAGCGCCGCTTGCGCCTCGTTCTCGTTAGGGCTTTCGGCCAGCGCCAGCAGCTTTTTGATTTTATCCTTGTAGTCCATTTTTCTTTGCCCTCAATCCATCATACCTGTAGGCATCCTCCACAGTCTGAATGCCCCTCTCATGGAAATTGCGATATATACCGTCGATATAGCCCCAATTCAGGCTACCGTTGGTGCGGGCCACGCCAAACGCATAGGCCAGCAGCTCCTTGCGGCGCTCCGGGAACTCAATTTTGCGGTCTGCACCCTGTCCGATCTGCTCCATGCAGTACAGGAACACACGGCGCTCGTCGTCCGCGCTGGGCCGCTTGTCCGGCAAAAATTCCTGATAGAGCAGTGACGCGATTTTGTGCAGCTCGGCCTCGGTGTCCTCGGTAAACCCGAAGTAGCACCGAATGTCGTTGCTGCCGCCGTCCACTTCCAGAAACTCGGTATCTGTCGGCTCCTCCGGCAGCGGTTCCGGCTCCACAGGCTCGACGCTGATCTGTGAGATCAGCTTGTAGGTGCTTGGACATTTCTTACTTCCCGGCTTAAATTCCAAAAGCCCCGCCTCGATCAGCGCCCGCCGTGCCTCTATGACGGTGTGCTTTGACGAACCAACCATCAGCTCCGACAGGCGGGCCGTGTCCAGTTGAAACGTCTCCGGCCAGCGCAGCCCGTTACAAAATTGCATCAGTTTGTACCACATCAACTGCGCCGCAATCGGGAGAGGGCTTTCTCTCATTTTTCGCTCGAAAGCATTTATTTCAAGCAGATAATTCATCAGCCCTCCCCCTGTATCTGCGGCGCTGTGTTACTCCATATAGGCGGTACTGCCGTTCTCCCCCGCCTCCACAGTGATTGTCTGCGGGAAACGCGCTTTCATGGTGGGGTCGTGGCTGATCGCCAAAATTCGCATATTGGGATTGCGCTGTGCCATGTTGAGCAGCGCGTCCGCGTATGCCTCGGTTCCGGCAGCGTCGAGGAACGGCGGCTCGTCGATGTGCAGCATACCGATCTGTACCCCGGCGCGGTGTGCCTTGACATCTGCCAGCCCCAGCGTGACGGCCAGCGCGATTTTTACCTTTTCGCCGCCGCTGTGGCTCTGATACGGGCGATGCCCGCCGTTGATTGAGGAAATCCAGACCTCCAACGAATTGACGATCTGCTTTGTGGATTTCAACTCACGCTCGGTGCGGATGTCTACCGCCATCCTGCCGCCCGTCATGGCCGCCAGAATATCATTGCTTCGCCGCATGATCTCCGGCACAACGCCGCGCACAATCATGTACTGGATGCCGTCAAGGCTGAACGCCTGTGCAAGCACCTGATAATCGTCCAGCAGTTTTGCCGTCTTTTTGATTGTCTCGCGCAGGTCGGCTGCCTTTTCCTCTGCATCCGCGATGCGTTCCAGCTTGGCCGAGATGGAGCCGAGGTTGATCGTGGCAAAGCGCTGATCCTGTACTGCCTTATTACGGTCAAGTTCAAGATCACTGGTATCATCCAGCCCCGGCAAGCTCTGCATCAGGCTGTTTTTTTCTTCCAGCAGCCGATCTTTACGACGGGCCAGATCGAGAACCTCCTGCTGCAAGCGGTTGGCATCTGCTTTCATGGCTGCACCCTTTTCGCGGGCCTCCACAGCCTCCGGCAGCTTGGCCGCCAGCATCTCGGTCTGTTTGATCTTGCCTTGCAGGACTTTCAGCTCCTCCATCGCGTCGGAAAGACTCTCTATAACTGCGCTGATTTCATTCATGCGCTTTCTGTCTGCAAAGGTTTCGTTGACGATTTCCACCCGTCGCTGGGCAATCTCTTTGAGCTGCTGTTGCGCAGCCTCCACCGTCTCCATGCGGGTCATGGAAGAATACAGGGCGCTACGGCGCAATTCCAGTGCGCCACGCTCATTGCGAGGATTGTTCAGCGCATCCAGCGCTGCTTGCGTTTCGTTCACAATCACGCGGCGGCTCTTGATCGCTGTGTCGTTCTTGGATTTCTGCACCTGCAACTGGTATTCCAGATCGCCGATCTGGCGGGCCGCTTCCGTGGCAGAGGCCAGAAAAACGCAGGTCGCCTCCCCCTCCATGGGGCAGTTTGCCAGTTCAAGCCGCTTGGCCGCATTGCGGGCATCGTCAATCTTTCGCTGAATTGCTTCTTCCTTTTCCTTGGCGTCGTAGATCATTTCCGTCAGCTTCATCTTGGCGGTTTCAACCTGCTTTGCCAGTTCGTCGGCCCGCTGGATTTTGACATCCAGCTCCGCGCACCGCTGGGCGATCTGCGCCAGCTCGGCCTCGTCAGCCTTTGCCTGATCTTTCATAGCGACGATCTGTTCTGCCTTTTGCCGCTGTTCATTCAACTGAGGATGCAAGGCTACGCGCTGTTCGGCCCGTTTGCTGAGCTGATCGCTTTCCGCAAGCAGTGCCTTGCAACGTTCGTCGGCGGGAATCAGCTCACGCTCCCGGTCACGCAGCGCGGGCAGGGCCTCCGAAGCCTCCCGCGCCAGTTTTTCGCCGCTGGCCGCCTGATGGGCTGCCGGAATCTTGACGGTGAGGAGATTCTGCACCGTTGCACTCTTGGCGGCGATCTGATCGTCACACTCGGAGATTTCCACACTGCGGCTGGTTATCTGCTGCATGATCGTATCGTAGGCGGCCTGTTTGGCCTTGGCGGCAGCGATCAGTTTGTCCGCGGACGCAATCTGCTGTTCAGCCTCTGCAATCTTGGCTTTCGCAGCATCCTGCGCAGATTGCAGCTCCTCTTTGTGGGCGATCTCGTCCATATAGACGGTCAGCATGTCTTTAGCGGAGGCAATCGTGCGGCGCTGTTCCTTGCTTTCCGCTGCGGTGATCTCGGCCATGCGGTTATAGAGGTCAAGGCCCAACAGAGCGCTCAAGACCCCCATACGGCGGTCAGAATCCGCATCCAGAAACAGGCCGTAGGCATCCTGCCGAATCAAGGCAATGGAGCAGAATGTGTTGCAGTCCATACCCAGCAGCCGCTCGATCTTGGCTTGCGTCAGGCGCATGGTCGTGTCGGAGCCGTCGGCCCACTCCTGATTTTCTGCATCGAAGCATTGCAGGGCCAGTGTGCCGCGGCCAGACGCAGTGCGGGTGCGCACAACGCGGTATTTCTTTTCGCCCATTGCAAAGGTGAAGATGATCGAACCGCTCTTTGTACCCTCGCGCACCCAGCCGCCGATGTCCTCCTTGCGGGTCTGCTCGTACAGGCAGTCGGCAATCGCGTCCATAAACAGCGATGATTTACCCACGCCGTTCGCTCCGTTGACCATTGCCATGTGAACAGGCTCGAAGCTGAACGCCGCGTCCGTGTAGCTGCGGTAGTTCTTGACCTCGATGCTGATCGGCAGGAACGCCCCGGTGCTGTGGCCGTCGTCCATGCCGTGATCTGCCTTGGCGATGATCGGCGCGGCAAGCTCCATCAGGCGGGCTTTTTGCCACGGCTCCACATTGTTCAGGTCAAGCCAGCGACTCAAAGCCTCCGTCGGGCCGTCATGCTCGGTCAACTGATCTTTGGCATCCAGTTCCTCCACATCCTCCGGTAAAATGTCGGAGATATAGAACGCGCCCATCTGCATGAGCTTCTGCTGAAGCTCGGCCTTGTTCAGTGCCTTTTCCTCCTCGCTAGTGCAGGAATAGCGCACACGAACGATCTTACCGTAAACCTGATCGGCGGCGATATTCAGAGTTCCGTCCGCGATAAACTGCATGATCTGCGGGCGGTCAATGCACATCGTGTAATGCTTGCGGCTGCTTTCCAGCTCGTGAAACTCGCTCTTGACGATGCCGTGACCGTCCATCGTATGGATGTAGAAGCCGTGGCGGGTTGCCTCGTCATTGAACGTAAGCTCGTTGATGCACCCGCAATAATAGGCGGGCGTGTTGCAAGCGATCTTCTGCGGGCGGTGGATATGGCCCAGACAGGCCAGATCAACCCCTGCCGCGTCGATGGTGGCTGGCAGCACCACAACATCCTGCCCCGCAAGGAATGTGCTGCCGTTGTCTGCCTCGGCCCCGGCCACGGTATAGTGGGCAGTCAGGATGGTGGGGATGCGCTTGTCGCATCTGCCCGCAAGGCCCATGATCGTGTCATTGATAAGCGCCGTCGCGTTGAAGTTTTCGGCCTCCTTGTCCATGCCGGGGCAGAACGTGCGTAGACGGCCCTTGTCAAAGCCGGGAACCGACATAATTTGCACCCAGCTACCATCATTGCAGCGCAGTCGGTATAATGCCGGAGCTGTATCGACATTCAGGTTTTCAAGGTCGTTGGTCATGGTGAAAATATTTTCAAACGCCTTGGGGTTATCGTGGTTGGCCGTACCGAACAGCAACACCACATGGCCGGAACACTCGCACAGAGGGCGCAACAGGCGCTCCACGGCATCCCGCACATCGTCCAGCGCCGTGTCGGCCCACACGCGGGAGCGGTTGAACAGGTCGCCCGCGATGATCGTCAGGTCGGGCTGCTCCTCACGGGCTGTCTGCACGATCTCGTCCATGCAGCGCAGCGTGTCCTCACGGCGCAGGTTGATGCCGTTCTTCTCCGGCCCGGTCAGGCTGCCCAGATGGATGTCGCCCGTATGTAAAATCTTAATCATAGCTTATCTCCTGTTCGCTCTGTGCTGGCACTCAATGCACAGCACCCGTCCGTATGCCTTGCTGCTATATTCCGCGATGCTGGCCGCCTTGAATGTGCCGCCGTTACGCATGGGCGTGTCTTGGATGATCCGGCCGCAATCCGCGCAGACCAGCGACGCGGGCCGTGGCTGTGCTGCTGGGGCAATCTGCCGGGGCTGTGCCGCGGCGGGCGGCGGCGTGGGCTGCCATTGCTGCGGTTCCGGCTCCTGCGGCTCCGGGGGAAATTCCTGCGGCGGCGGTGTCATGCCGTCCTCGTCCGGGAACGGCTGCACAACCTGTTTCGGCTGCGCAGGAGCCGCGATCTGCGGTTTTGCATCCGGCATCTCAAACAACAGGCCCATGCTCTGCAAGTAGCTGTTGGCAACGGCGTTTTTGATCTCCGGCGCATCCAGATTCGGAACGATGCGGGCCACGATGAACGGCTTTTTCAGGTCGTCCAGATTGTAGGTTCCGGCAAGGCCCAGCGCCGCGCGAATTGCGCGCATGAACGCCTTACTTTCTGCCATTGCCGTTCGGTGCGGCAAGAACCGCTTGTACTGCGCGTCCGTCATGCTCTGGGATGTCAGAACGCAGTCGATCTCCTTAGTGGCCGACATGATGCGAAAACCACCGGATGGTTCCGGCACTCTGATCGTGACCGTCACAGCCACGTCGTAGGTGTGCGGGCAGGTTCCGCACACGGCGGGCTTGCCCGTGACCCGCGCCATCTCAATGCAGCGCTGGCAGCCCTCGGTGCGGCCCGGCGTGGTGGAGATAATGGAGATGTTGGCAGCGGCGGCCAGCTTCATGCCGGCCACCTTGGTGATCGCGTAAGCGTTGCTGGACTTCTCGAAATAGATGTCCTTGCTGGGGCCTTTGTTGTCGTAGTTCTGCCGGGTGTCCAGCTGGACTTCCGAAACCGTGATCTTTTGCAGGTTGCTTTCTGCCTGCAATGTGGTCACGGGAACCAACACGTTGTACCTGTCGGCGGGGTACTTGTTCAACTGATAGATCATTTAGGGGTTCCTCCTTGACAAATCACCCGCCATGCTGTAAGATGTGGGTGTAGTAGTTGAGCGCTTACTGCATTGCCGTTCCTCGTTGCAACCGAGGGGCGGCTCTTTTTTTGTGTCCGTTGCCGTGCCGGTGACGATCAGTTCTTGAATGCTGGATTCCAGATCGCGCAGGAACGACAGCGCTGATTCAAAATCTTGTCGTTCCGTGTCGTCGATTACGCCGTCAAAAGCGATTTCTTCCAGACGGCTTGCCACATCCTGCGCATCGTGAATCAGACGGCGCACACGAAGCGTAGCGAACGGCAGCGGCCTATCAACCAGCTTTTTGCCCATGCGCTGGCCCACCGGGCAGGTTGCACAATAGCGGGCCATGATGCCCGGCTCGTTATAGCAGTCCGCGTAGACCACTGCATCCTCCGGCTCCATCTCTATGTCCCCACGCTCGTGCCGCCCGATAGTTTCGGGCGAATACGGGACGACCATTGCCGCCGTTCCGCGGTTGACATATCCGGCCCTGATTCTTGCCTCCCGTAGATATTCGGGAGGCTTTTTTGTGATAACCATTGACACGCAAAATCACTCCTTTTCGGGATATAATGATGATGCTGAACGGGTCAGCCCTCGTACTCGCCGCGATCTGCGTTCAGCGCCCCTTGATAGTAGCAGCGCCAGCCCATGCGAACGAATGTATCGAATGTCAGGCCCTTGCTGTTGCTGCTCTTGGGTTCGCCCACCATGAAGCCCTTAAAGCCCCTGTGCCGCAGCTCGACGGGCAGCGACAACGGCGGTAGAACATCCAGCATTTCATCGTAGACCTCCCGGCTGACCTCCTGACCGGGGAAAGCATTGAATGAGCCATCCTTGTGCCACTGCTCTTTGGTGTAAACGCCCTCCGGGTAGCCGCCCTGCGCCCGCAGTTTATACCGCTCGAAAGCGTCAAGCGCCTCCTGCCTGTCCTTGGTGTGCATCACCTCGTACTCGATGCGCCCATCCGGCGACATGGCGATTGCCTCGTAATAACCCTCGGTGTTCATCAGATCAGCTACGTCGATCACCACTTTCTGCTTGTTGTAGGCGTAGGTGGTTTCCAGTCTTGCGATGCTGCTCATTCTGCTGCCTCCTGTTCATCCAGCTTATTCATCACGCGGCGGGCTGCCATCTTTCCTGCCGGGGTGAGCTGACGCTGCCATGCACCGTACCGCGGCGACCAGCGGAATCCCTCGCTTTTCAGCAATGTACGGGTTTCGTCGTCCGGCTTGTCAGGGAAGATCAGCTGCACCCGCATTGCCTCGCCGTTTTCTTTGTAGGTGTAACCCTGATGCTCAACTTCGCTGTCTGATTTCTTGGCAGACTCCAAACGCTCGATGCGCTCCCGCACACGCTTGATCGCTGCATTATTGTTGGTCAGGTGGTAGGGCGGGTAGGGAGCGCTGATGCGGACGCCACGCTCCCACAGCTCCTCGATCTCCTTACGCTCCTCCGGCAGCAGATCGGGGCAGTCGTCCAAGGTCTGGTTTTTGCGGAAGTAGGCATTGACGGCTTTCATCTTCTCCTGCATGGCCGTCATCTCGTCAAGCTGGGCTTTCAGCACGGGCAGGGCCTCCGGGTCGTCGGACTTGACCACCGCGGCGTAGTAGCGAATCTGGTTGAGGATGCTGTCCGCATACCCGTAGCGCTCCGCGTTCTTCTCCCACGCCGCAATCTGTTTCTCTTTCTTGGCGACGGGAAAATTACCGCCGCCGGAGATCATAACGGACGGGCAGCGTGTGCCGATCTCATTATCCTTGTTGGTGGCCTCGGCCAATACCTTGCAATAGCGATTCAGCAGGTAGTCGATGTGTTCCCGCTGGGCCGCGGTCTTGCAGCGCTCGGCCTTGACCTGCTCTGCCAGCGCGGCGGCCTCGTCGCAGCGGTTGCGGTATTGCCATGTGGCGCTGCCCTCGCAGTAGTCGTCGAAGCTGCGCATCTGCTTGGCGCGGCGGGCCGTGTCCTCATTGATTTCGTAGTAGTTCATAAAGCGCCTCCTAAATTTGTGTGGCCGATTCAGTGCATCAGCACCTCCAAAATCTGCTTTGCCCAGCTTTTAAGCTGAGTGCCGACGTAGATCAGGAACAGGGCGAGGAACGGCAGGAAAATCTCGCCGCCCACCGCACCGCCTCTGGATGCTGCGATCCTGATCGCCATATCCACGCTGCCAGCCGTCAGCGAACAGGCCAGAACGATGATCGTCATGCGGATGTAGGTCAGAACATAGGCCCACAGACCGCGGCGCGGCGGTTGCTTGTGCAGCGTTACCGTGATGATCTTCTGCTTCATATCGCCGCTCCTTTAGCTCTCGATGCCCACGCGGGCATCAAAGTATTTCTTGTTGACCCGGCCCTCAAAGGCCATCTTGCCTTGTGCCTCCAACTCGTCGTTGAGCTGCTTGATGATCTTGTAGCTCTTGGAGCGGGAGTAACCGAGCATCCGCTGCACATCATCCACGAAGTAGAACATCTCGCGGGCCGTGCAGGCCGTGGTCTGCGCAGTTTTCATCAGGCGTTCTCCTCCCCGTAGTTCTGCATATACTCCCTGACCTTGGGAATCAGCTCGATGCCAGCACAGCGGCCTGTGGTCGTCTCAACCAGCGTGGTGTACTTGACCCCGGCGTTGGCGGCAAGCTCTTTCATGTTCATGCCCGTGGTCGCGGTGAAAACGCGAACCTCGATGCCGAAATCGGTCTTGGGTTTGGTTCTGTTTGCTACTCGCATTTGTCCCGGCCTCCTTATTTATAAGCCTTGTTTTTTGTGTTGTTTTCGGTTATACTTGAATTTGGGGTAGTCTGCCCGCTGGGCTTTCGTTACCTTATTTGTTCGCCCTATATATATTATATCACTCCATATCGTGATTACAATATGTATTCACTGATTATCGTGAAAATAGCATTTTGCACAAAAAGGTGTACTGTATGTATGACACATCTGCCATATCTGGCCGCATAAAGCAGGTTGCCAAGCTGCGCGGCGTTACCATGCGGACGATGCTCTCTGATCTGAACATGGGCATCAACGCAATTTCCCAATTTGCCAAGGGCAGCGAAATGTCGATCATTTCCTTTGTCCGCATTGCCGACTACCTGAAATGTTCCACGGACTACCTTCTGGGCCGCAGCGACGACATGGAGCTGCACCCCGGCAAACACCAGAAACTATGATCTACCGCATGACGGCCCTGACCAAAATCTTATCCTGCGGGATGCCGCGCTCCACCTCGATGCTTTTCAGCGTGGCAGCGACCTCCCCGGCGAAGGTTCCTTCGACTGTGTAGGCCACCAGCTCCTTGCCTCCGCTGCTAAATGTGATCCACAGTTCCATGTTCTGTCCCCCTTACCTCGTGTTCAGAATTGATAGCCCTCGAAGTCGATCAGGGCATCGTTGGCAGATTGGAACCGCTTGTAGGCGGCATCTTTGGTGGCCTCTGCAACCGTAACTTTTGCACACGCCTCCATAAACAGCTTGTCGAGCCGTCTCTGTTCCTCCTCATTCGCCGGGGCGTTCGCTTCACAGGCCCTATCTGCAAAGTCCTTTTCGTCGAGTGCCTTTTTCCGTTCGTCAGCAGCTCTGTTCAGTGCCTCTTTTGCCTCGGCCCGTTCGGCTTTGAGCAAGCGGTGAATTGTTTCAAGTGTAGTAATAACCATGTTGTGTAGCCTCCTCAAATATCAACGGAAACGCTGTGATAGGCCATCCAGCGACCCCGGCGCTGAAAAAATTTGACCCAGTTGGTAAAGCGCTGACCCGTGCAGTCGTAATAGGTCGGGAAGTATTCGCGCCGATACACTGCGTCAAACTCGGCGGCGGCTCCCTCCATGGTGTCGGCCTCAAACTCGATCAGCTCCACATAGCCGTCGATGCCTCTTTCCTCCACAATGTGGGATTTTTCCGGTGGGCGGTGGGTGTACTCCCGGATAACCTGTTTCAGATCGTCAAACAGCTTGGGCAGCACCTTGATCTGCTCGCTGCGCTCCATTTCCCGTAGGAACACATAGGAGCTGCGCAGCTCCTCGTCGCTGCCGATGTGATGATAATGCCGGATTTCATTGTTCCGTTCCATGATGTCCTCCTACTGCCAGTTCGGCACGTTGTCGGCGCAGCCCGCCTTGATGTAGTCGTCGCAGACCTTGACGGCCTCCGGGTCGAAGATGAATTGCCGCTTGTCGGTGATGATCTCCCTGATCTGGCCGATGGTGGCCGTCGGGTGCATCTCGTGAACCAGCGCCAGAAAATTACCCGTCGCCGTTGTGGATTCCGACACCTTGCGCACCGGGCTTTTGCCTTTGCGCTTGGCGGGTGCATACCAGATCATACCCAATCCGTATTTGTAGCCCATCCTTATGCCTCCTTGTACCTGCGCAGCTGGAATTGCAGGTTCCGCACCATGTGTGGATTGCAGCCCAGCAACAGCGCATACCGCAACTCTTCCTCGATGCTGTTTCCTGTTTTCTGGGAAAGTTGCTCGGCCAGTTTGTAGACTTCTTCATCCTTGCCGACAAACAGCACCAAATTGTAATGGAGCCACTTATCGTCCGGCGCATCAGCCTTTTTCATGCCATCACCCCCTGCCGAACCTCGCCGCCTTTCCAGAGCAGCACCAAAGTTCCGTCCGGGTTGAATTGCACCCGGCGCGTGTCGCCATCTTCAAGGCGGGTGCGGTCAACGAACATCACCCGCCCGAGGCGTTTCGCGTACCCAAGGGCCGCGTTCTCGGCCTGCCTCCTGATCGGGGTTTGCCCGATGCGCTGGTTCTCGCTGTTGTAGATCGTGTAGATGTTCGCTATCTTGCTTACCTCCTCAAGATTTCCACTCACGGCATCCGGCGGCCCGGATGTACTCTGTCGCGTCGTTATCCTCGTCGGCGAAGCCGAGCGGGACCTGACAGTTCGGGTCAACGCGGTTCCCTGTGTGCAGGATGATCGGCTTATATGCGATCTTCCTGCGGCTGTCCACGATTGCCAGCACCACATCGGAATCCCGCTTGATGATCGGTGCATTGGCGTAGTCGAGCAATTCTTCCATATCGTGGTAGCCGAACGTGTTGGACAGGCAGCAGCCATACGATGCGAACGTGAATTTCCTCTCGTCCACAAAAGCCCTGATCTCGGCCCGCACCAGATAGGGCATATCCGGGTCAGTGGGATTCAAGCGTCTGAATTTCCCGTTGTCGATCAGCACCTTTTGCGACTTGATGCCGTACTCGTCGGCATCTGCAAGGTCAATCCGAACGACGGGCATCTCGTGCATATTGATCGCAACCGCGATTTCCTGCTTCGTTTTGAGCATCTTCATGGTATTACCTCCTCACTTTGCCTCTCGAATGTCCTTGATACTGCCGCGTACATAGACGCGGCCCCGCATAGCCTCGACGGCCTCCAGCGCGGTCTCCACCAGATCGACCGCGCAGTAGTCAGCTTTTCCTGTCAGGTATTCGGCGGCCAGCGCGTCCTCCACTTGCAAAATAAAGGCGGCTTCGCCCTGTTCGCGGATGCCGTAGAGCATCAGCACGTCGTAGGTTACTTCAATGTTTTTCATGGTTCAGCCCTCCTTGTTGGCTTTGATCGGTGTTTTCGTTGCCATTTTCCGAATCTCGTCTTTGATTTCTGCCAGACGAAAGCGCAATTCATTGATCTGTTGGTTGATTTTGCGTTCATCCGCTTCAAGAACCGCGATTTTGTCAGCCGTAGGGCGCATATCGCGGAACACCTGCAAACCGCACAGATCGTACAGCTTTGCAGCAGTTACCTTATCCGTGATTACGGGGTGATAGTTGTAGACAGGCTCGACAATTTCGTGATATTCCGTCGTGCTGATCTCACGCTTCGCAATCGTAGTAAATTCTTCGTATGTCATGGTTCAGCCCTCCTCGGCTTCAATGTATTTTCTAAGATCGGCATCCTCGGCATCGCCGTCCAGCCACTTGTCGAACGCCTCCGGGTGTCTGCTTTCCAGCTCGTCCATGAGCCAGCCGCGAACCACCGGGATGTATTCGTTCGGGTTGCTGGTGGTCAGTTCCCACAGATCGAGGAGCTGCGCGGTGCTGTAGGTTTTCAGTGCAAGAGCTGTCATAGCGGCGACCTCCTTATTTTTCAGACTTGCCCAGCAAGTAGGCTTCTTCGAGCGCCCGTTTAAGGCACCACACGGGGATGTCGAGAAAATCCTCACTGTCGCTGTTGCGGGTTTCGAGATCACCACGCTCTGCAACCGACAACATGGTCTGCATTGCGATCTTGAGGAGTGCGTCCTGCTGCTTCTTGTTGAGTTTCTTTTCCATGATGACCTCCTGCCCTTTGGGCTTTACCTTATTTCTTTGGCTTGATTATATTATACTCCCATTCGGGAGTTATTGCAAGATATTTGCTCACATTTGTTTGTAAAATGTCGTAGAATAGCCACACTATTTTTTGTGCATAATTACTTCAAGGACGGTGATAAAAAATGACGATAAGTGAGCGTCTTTTCTCAATGCTCGACGAGCGCGGCCTCCGTGCTTCTGGCCTATGCAAGCATTTGGGCATAACCACCAACATGACGACGAACTGGAAACAGCGCGGTACAGACCCACCCGCAAAATATATAATTCCCATTTGTGAGTATCTGGACTGTTCCCTCGAATACCTGCTCACAGGTGAAGAAACAAAAAAAGAACCCGTTCCCGGAATCTCCGAGAACGGGCGTGAAATGCTTGCACTATACGAGCGACTGCCGGAGCGCCAGCAAATCTTGCTGATCGGCAGACTTCAAGAGATGGTCGAGCCGCTGGCAAGCCCCATCGAAAAAGACATAGCTATCGCGTCAGACGGCGAGGCAATCTGATCTATCTAATATATTGAGGAGGTAAAACCATGGGATTGCGAATCAGAAAAAGCTACAACTTGGGCGGCGGGTTCCGCATCAATGTGTCGGGCAGCGGCGTCGGCTACTCGTGGGGCGGTAAGGGCTACCGCGTCACCCACATGGCAAACGGACGCACCCGGCGCACCGCTACCATTCCCGGCACTGGCATCAGCTATGTTTCCGAGAGTGGCGGCAGCTCTGGCCGCGCCCAGAGCGCCCAGCAGCCGCAAGAGATGGCCCTCGGCCAGACCGAGCAGCACGAGAGCGCAGACCGCACCGACTACGCAGGCTGCGAATATGCCGATCTTATGAAGCAGTTGCAGCGGGCCGCCACATTCAGCGGGTGGCGTGGGTTCCTGATCGGGTTCTTCGGCCTCTGCTTAATTGCCACACTTTTTGTAAGTGTCCATGCTATTTACCAGTTCCTCACAGGTCTGGCCGCTGTTTTCCTCTGCGTCTACCCTTTCCGTCGTCACCTGTTCACCGTCAGGCTTGACTATGATCTTGACGAAAGCTCCAAGGAAGTCAACAACTGGTGGCTTGACCAGTGGGAGGGCGTACTGCGTTGCAAGATCGTCCGGCGCATCACGCAGGAATCAGACCTTGCGAATGGCAAGGTGTACGGCGGCGCTGGTACTGTGATCGGCTCCACCCCGGTCAAGGTTCTGCGCAAGCTGCCGCCCTACATCAAGACGAACGCCCGCACATTAGGCATCCAGATCGGCAAAAAGCAGTCCTTGTACTTCCTGCCAGATAAATACATACTCATAAACAAAGGCCGAATCAGTGCTTTTGATACAAATTCTATCAGATTCTCCTACAAAGACTCCCCGTACATCTGCTATGACACCCCGCCAGCCGATACAGAGGTTTTGCGCATGACATGGGAAAAGGTCAACGCCGACGGCTCCCCTGACAAGCGCTTTGCCGGAAATCGGCAGCTCCCGATCTGCAAATACGGTGAGATCACCTTGACCGACCCGGCAGGTCTGGATGTTGTTCTGCAATTCAGTAACGCAAGCAAGGCCGCTGGTTTTGTGGATGCTCAAAACCAGCTTGAAGCCTCAAAATCCCATTGTTGAAAACTCTGTTGAAAGTATGTTAAAACCCAGTTGAAAACCTCCCATACCCAAAAAATGGGGTGCAAAATTTGCACCGAATCCGGGCAAATAGGGTGCAAAATTTGCACCGAATCCGGGCAAATAGGGTGCAAAATTTGCACCCATAAATAAACTATATATAAACATATATGGTGATGATGATAACAGGAAAAATTCATCGAATGATAGGAGTTGATTTCTGTTGAAAACTCAAAACTTCGGGTATATCTTCTGCCGGGATTGCGGTATGGAGTTTAACCCAGCGGATGCCGTCTCCGGCCTCTGCCCCGAATGTGCCAAGAAACGGGCCGATCATCTGGCCTACTTGCAGACCATGTACCAATCCGCTGTTGACGGCGGCGACGAGCGCACCTCCGAGAGCGTGGCCCGCCTGATACGCGAGTACCAGCAGTCCGAGGGTGTACGCCTGAAAGATGTGCTACCAGCCTACCGCGTAAATTGACAGATTTGGTTCTATTTTGTCGAATACCCTACCCTGCTGGGCGCTTAATAATCAAAAGCGCCCGTTTTTGGTTATATGCAGCCTCAAAGCATTTTGTTGGCCTCAACAAAATGCACCCACCATTTTGCCAGCCCCGGCAAGATGGAAGCCCTCTTCGTGATGTCACGAAAATGGTCAGCCCGCGAAAGAGGCCCCTGTGAAGCGTTTTCGGCTCACGGTATAAAGAGATATTCCAAATGCGCTATCGCCGCACAGAGACGGCCTGCGGGGGCAATCCGCTAAAATTTACCCGAATGTTGATAGGAGAAACACAATGCCAGTATACAAAGACGAGGAGCGCGGCACATGGTACTGCTCGTTCTACTATGTCGATTACACAGGCAAACGCCGCCTGAAAAAGAAGCGCGGGTTCAAGCGGCAAAAGGACGCAAAAGATTTTGAGGCTGAGTTCAAGGTCAAGGCTGCCGGATCCTGCGACATGACTTTTGGCTCCTTGTATGAGATTTACTGCGCAGATATGGAGAACCGCCTGAAAGAGAACACGATGGAGACAAAGCAATCCATCTTTGAGTCAAAGCTGTTGCCCGCGTTCAAGAATCGCAAGATAAATGAGATTACCCCGGCCCAGATCAGGCAATGGCAGTCGAAAATCATCAAGGAAACCGACTCCGAGACATACCAGAAAACCATCAACAACCAGCTTTCCGCGATCTTCAATTACGCCGTGAAATACTATCACCTGCCCAGCAACCCTGTGAAACAGGCCGGGAACATCGGCAAGAATGATGCGCCAGAGATGAAGTTCTGGACAGTTGAACAGTTCCAGACATTCATCCCAAATGTGAAGAAGATGCCGGGCCGCATCGGTCTGGAAATCCTGTTCTGGACAGGGCTGCGCATCGGTGAGCTGCTGGCCTTGACGCAGAATGACATCGACCTTGATAAACAGATGCTCCACGTCCGGCACAGTTTCCAGACGATCAAAGGCCGCGAGGTAATCACCGACCCGAAAACTGAAAAATCAAAGCGTGATCTCCCCCTGCCGCCGAAGTTGTGCGACGAGATCAGGTCATACATCAATGCACTGTATGAGCCTGACCCGGATGATCGCCTGTTCCCCTACACGAAACACTACTTCCGAAAGCAGATGCAAGCCGGGTGCGCGGCTGCCGGGATGGAGCCGATACGGCTGCATGATCTGCGGCACTCTCACGCCGCCCTGCTGATAAATTTGAAGTACCCGATCTTGCTCGTCAGCCAGCGTCTCGGCCATGACAACGTCGAAACGACGCTGCGAACCTATGGCCACCTTTACCCCTCCACAACCTCCGATATGGTCGAAAAACTCGACTCCTTGATGCCGTAATGCCATAGTAATGCCACAAACGCAAAAAAGCCCGGATATTGAACGGTGTTTCGTTCAATATCCGGGCTTGTCACTTATTCAAACTCAATCGTTGCTGGCGGTTTAGTGGTGTAGTCGAACATAACGCGGTTGATGTTCTTGACCTCGTTGACGATACGGTTGGCGGCGGTGGTGATGGTCTCGGTGGGGAGAATCGTCACCTCGGCGGTCATAAAGTCGGTGGTGGTCACAGCGCGCAGAGCAATGGCGTAGTCATAGGTGCGCTCATCGCCCATAACGCCGACGCTGCGCATATTGGTCAGCGCGGCAAAATACTGGCTGGGGCGCTGGGCCATGGGCAGCTTATCGACTTCCTCGCGCCAGATGGCGTCGGCGTCCTGCACAATGGCTACCTTTTCGGGGGTAACGTCACCGATGATGCGGATGGCCAGACCCGGGCCGGGGAACGGCTGGCGGGCCACCAGATACTCCGGCAGGCCCAACTCACGGCCGGCCTGACGGACTTCGTCCTTGAACAGGTCGCGCAACGGCTCCACAATCTCCTTGAAGTCCACGTAATCGGGCAGACCGCCGACGTTATGGTGGCTCTTGATGGTGGCGGATTCACCGCCCAGACCGCTTTCCACGACGTCGGGATAGATGGTGCCCTGTGCAAGGAAGTCGACCGCGCCAATCTTCTTGGCCTCGTCCTCAAAGACGCGGATGAACTCCTCGCCGATAATCTTACGCTTGCGCTCGGGGGCATCCACACCGGCCAGCTTCTTATAGAAGCGGTCGCGGGCATCCACGCAGACAAAGTTGATGTCAAACTGGCCGCCCTCGCCAAAGACCTCGCAAACCTGCTCGCGCTCGTTCTTGCGCAGCAGACCGTGGTCCACAAACACACAGGTCAACTGCTTGCCGATGGCCTTGGCCAGCATGGCCGCGCAGACGCTGGAGTCCACGCCGCCGGACAGTGCGCAGAGCACCTTGCCATCGCCAATTTTTTCCTTCAACGCCTTGACGGAATTCTCCACGAAGGAATCCATCTTCCAATCGCCCGCGCAGTGGCAGACATTATAAACGAAGTTATGCAGGATTTTGGTGCCGTTCTCGGTGTGCAGAACCTCCGGGTGGAACTGTACCGCGTACAGGCCGCGGCTCTTATCCTGTGCGGCGGCCACCGGGCAGTTGGGCGTGTGCGCCACAATCTCAAAGCCGGGGGCGGCCTGCTCGATATAGTCATTATGGCTCATCCAGCAGACATTCTGCGCGGGCAGGGTGTCAAACAGCGGGCTGGTGGTGTCCAGATTCACCAGCGTTTTGCCGTACTCGCGTTCCGGCGCCTTGCAGACCTTGCCGCCCAGCATATGCATCATAAGCTGGCTGCCGTAGCAGATGCCCAGAATGGGCACGCCCCAGCTGTAGATTTCCGGGTCAATCGTGGGCGAATCCGGCAGATAGGCACTGTTGGGGCCGCCTGTAAAGATGATGCCCTTGGGATTCTTGGCCTTGATTTTTGCAAGGTCGGTGCGGTAAGAATAAATCTCGCAATATACGTTACATTCACGGACACGGCGTGCAATCAGCTGGTTATACTGACCACCGAAATCCAGAACGATGACGGTTTCCTGCTGCATGAAGAAGCTCCCTTCTCTTTTTAAAATCTTATTTACTGATTATAGCACATCCGCCGGGGTTTGAACAGATGGACGGAAAAAATATTTACCCGCTCGTCAGACAAGCTCCACCTTATACTTTTGCAGCCAGTAATTCAGCTGGACAAACCATGCAATCGTCTGCGGGGTGGTCATAAGCTGGCCATACCACGGAACCGGGTTATCCGCGCCGGAGGCCAGCAGCGCTTCCAGCGCATCCGCACGGATAATGCGCAGAAGCGGCGCGGCGGGGTCGGCCAGGACTGCGCGCAGCTCGGCCGAGACGGCGGCAAGGTAGCTGGGGTTCCACGTTTTGGGGTAAGGACTTTTGCGCCGCCACAGTACCTCATCCGGCAGCACGCCGCGCATAGCCTCCCGCAGAAGGCCCTTTTCCTGCCCATGATAGTCCTTGAACTCCCACGGAACGGAATACAGGTACTCCGCTATGCGGTAATCGCAGAAGGGCACGCGCACCTCCAGCCCGCTGTACATACTCATACGGTCCTTGCGGTCAAGCAGTGTCTGCATAAACCAGTAGAAATTCAGGTTCGTCATCTGGCGCATACGCTGCTCCGTGGCGGGTAGGCCGGGGCGGATGGAGGTCTGTGCCAGCGTCTGCCGATAGCGCGCATCCACAAATGCCGCCGGATCTATGCCGCCCAGCACCCCCGGCTTAACAAACGAGGCGCGGTAGGCGGTGGACTGCGCCCACGGAAAGCCGTATTTTTCCCGCACAGCCGGGTCACGATACCACGGATAGCCGCCGAAAATTTCATCCGCACATTCCCCAGACAGCGCCACGGTGGCGTGGGGCTTGATATGCTGGCAGAACACCAGCAGGGACGCGTCCACATCCGCCATGCCGGGCAAATCGCGGGCATCCACCGCCGCATAGAGGGCCGGCACAAGCTCCGGCGTATCCAGCGTGACCCAATGGTGGCGGGCGTGGAGAAAATCGTTCATCCTGCGGATATAGGGTGCGTCCGCACCGGGCTGGAATTTTGTGGTGCGAAAATATTTTTTGTTATCGCGGTAGCCGACCGAGAAGGTTTGCAGCTGCTCCCGCCGCGCCGTAAAATGTGCATCCGCAAGGGCGGAAATCAGACTGGAATCCAGCCCGCCGGAGAGAAATGTGGCCACCGGCACATCGGAGACAAGCTGGCGTTCGATGGCGTCTGTGACGAGATCCCGCACCCGGCGTACCGTGGCGGCAAAGTCATCGGGGTGGTCATGGTCCTCCAGCCGCCAGTAGGTGTGCAGGGTCAGCCGCCCGGTGTCAGCCTCATACAGTGCGTACTGGCCGGGCAGCAGCTCCCTTACGTTTTGGAACACACCGCAGCCCGGTGTGCGCCCGGGGCCAAGGAGCAGCACTTCAGCCAGACCGTTGGCATCCACGCGGGGCGGCACTGCCGGGTGGGCCAGCAGCGTCTTTAGCTCACTGCCAAAAATCAGGCTTTGCTCCGCCTGCGCATAAAACAATGGTTTGACCCCGCAGCGGTCCCTCGCCAGAAACAGCGTACCCGCCTGCACCTGCCAGACGGCAAAGGCAAAAATGCCGTTGCACATAGCCACACACCCTGCGCCCCATTCCGCAAAGGCGTGCAGCAGGACCTCTGTATCAGAATGGCCCACAAAGCTGTGGCCGCGGCTTTGCAGGGCGGCGCGCAGCTCCGGCGTGTTGTACAGCTCGCCGTTGTAGACAAGGACATAGCTTTCGCCCTGCCAGTCCAGCTGCATCGGCTGCAGGCCGTTTTCTAAATCCACCACCGCAAGCCGCGCATGGATAAGCGCCGCCCGCCCGCTGATGTACATTCCGCGCTGGTCCGGGCCGCGCCGCGCCATGGTCTGCTGCATGGCGCAGTAGGTCCCATACCGGGTTTGTATGGTTCGGGGGTCGCGTCCGACCTGCCCCGCAATTCCGCACATAAAAAGCCCCCTTTGCATCGTTCAGAGAAACCTATGCAAAAGGGGGCGTTTTTATGCGTTTTTGTGGGCGGCAATCGCATCGGCGATGTGCCCGGCGACTGCATCCTTGCTTTGCAGGGGCAGCTCGGTAATGCCCTGCGCGGTGATGAGGGTGACAACATTCGTGTCAACACCGAAGCCCGCACCGGGGACCTTCAGATTGTTGGCAACAATCATATCCATATTTTTCTTTTGCAGCTTGGCGGTGGAGTTCTCAATCAGGTCGCGTGTCTCCATCGAGAAGCCGCAGACGAACAGCTTTTCCGGCTTATGTGCGCCCACCCACGCCAGAATGTCATCCGTGCGTTCCAGCGCCATATTCATTTCACCATCGTGCTTTTTCACTTTATCAGCGGCAACCGTTGCCGGGCGGTAATCGGCCACAGCCGCGGCCATAACCAGTGCATCCGCGTCCATTGCGTTTGTCTTAACGGCCTCAAACAGCTCTGCGGCGGTGGTGAACGGAACCGTTTTCACAAACGGCACCGGGGGCAGCGCGCAGCCGGTGGACGCCAGCAGCGTGACATCGGCCCCGCGCAGCATACAGGCGCGTGCCACGGCGTAGCCCATCTTGCCTGTCGAATGATTCGTCAGGTAGCGCACCGGGTCCATCGGCTCCTGCGTTGCACCGGCGGAGACCACAACTTTTTTGCCCTTTAGGTCCTTTTCACAGGCAAGCTCCCGCAGGACGTAATCGACAAGGACGCCTTCCTCGGGCAGACGGCCGGAGCCGACATCCCCGCAGGCCAGCATCCCGGAGCCGGACGGAATGACCGTAAAGCCATAGTGTTCCAGCGTTTTTAGGTTGTCCTGCGTGATGGGGTTCTCGAGCATATGGGTGTTCATGGCGGGCGCGACGAGCTTGGGGCAGGTCGCGGCCAGCGTGACGGTGGTCAGCATATCATCCGCCTGCCCGTGGGCCATTTTGGCAATGACGTTGGCGGTGGCCGGGGCAATCAGCATCAAATCCGCCGCGTTGGCCAGACTGACATGGGCCACATCATACTGGAAGTTGCGGTCGAATGTGTCCACCTGACAGCGGTGGTTCGTCAGCGTTTCAAACACCAGCGGCGTGATGAACTCGGTGGCGTTCTTCGTCATAAGCACGTGAACGTCCGCGCCCAGCTTGACGAGTGCATGGGCCACATTGGGCATTTTATACGCAGCAATGCCGCCGGTGATGCCGATGACAATGGTTTTTCCGGATAAAAGCATACAATCAACACCTAACTTGAGGATTCGCAGAGCCTTAATAGAGCTTCTTTGTGTATTATAGCAGATTGACGCACTTTGTGCAAATGCGTATAATGGGGTAGCGGGCAAAATCCGCACGTATCTTACTGATAAAAGGATTCTACTATGATTTTAGCTGTTGATATCGGCAATTCCAACATCTGCATCGGCGGGCTGGTGGGCAGTGCCATCACCTTTACCACCCGCATGGTCACGCGGCCCCGCTGCACGGCGGATGAATATGCCGCCGAAATGAAATTTTTGCTGCGCCGTCTGGCCGTAAACCCCGCCGCTTGCGAGGGGGTCATTGTGTGCAGCGTTGTGCCGCGGCTGACCGGGGTACTGGCCGCCGCCTGCAAGCGGCTGACCGGAAAGGACGCGCTGATTGTGAGCTGTGAGTTGGACACAGGTCTGACCTTCCGTGTGGACGAGCCCGCCAAGGTAGGCCGTGACCGCATTGCCGATGCAGCAGCCGCGGCCGCGCACTATCCCCTGCCCTGCATGACGGTGGATTTGGGCACGGCCACAACCTACAATGTCATTTCCGCCGACAAGGCGTTTCTGGGCGGCTTCATTGTGCCCGGCGTGCAGACAAGCCTGCGTGCCATCAGCGCGGGCACGGCCCAACTGCCGCCCATCGCGCCGGAGCCACCTGAGCACCTGATTGGCGCCAACACGGTAGCTGCGCTGAACAACGGCGCCATGTTCGGCACCGCCGCCATGCTGGACGGCCTTGCCGACCGCGTAGAAACCGAGCTTGGCCAGCCGCTGACCGTGGTTGTGACCGGCGGACTAGCCCCCTACATTATGCCCTGCTGCAAGCGCAGCATCATCTATGATGCAGATTTGCTGTTCAAGGGACTGGCGCTGCTGTGGGAGAGGAACCACAACTAAAGCAGCGTTGTAAACACACAAAGCACCCCATCACAAAATCGTGACGAGGTGCTGTTTTTATGCTATGTTATGTTACATTTCCGGGGTTACAGGCACGGCGCCGTAGTTGCGGATGTTCAGCACGTGGCAGCTGCCCGCACCGAAGCAGCCGTCAATGGCGGCCTTGTAGGCATCCAGCAAATCCAGCGGCACAAAGGCCTGAATCGTACCGGCAAAGCCGCCGCCCTGCAGACGCCATGCGCCGCGGCCGTTCAAGATTTTCTGGCTCAGGGCCAGTGCCAGCGGCACACCCTGCTCCTGCGGGGCCTTGATGCTGTAGGCGTTCTGATTAAACTCAAAGCTGGAATGACCGCCCTCGATAATCAGGCGCAGGAAGGTGTCAAAATCATCCTCGCGCACGGCCTCGCAGAGCTGCGAAGCGCGGCGGCAGTCATTGTAGAAGTGGATGGCACGCACAACGGCGCGGTCGCCCACGGCCTTGCGCAGTTGCGGGATAGCCTTGTAGAATTCGCCCTCGTCCACGTCGCGCAGTACCTTCTTACCGAACTGCTCTGCCACGCTCTCCATCTCGCGGCGGATGGCGGCATAGTCATCGGTCAGGTCGGCGTGGCTACCCTTCGTGTCGCTGATGCACATAACAAAGCCGTGCTTGGCAAGGTCGATGGAGGTTTGGCCCACAACCGGGGCGGCGGGGTCCTTGAAGTCGATGGTGATAACGCCGCCGACCGCACAGGCCGTCTGGTCCATCAGGCCGCAGGGCTTGCCAAAGAACACGTTCTCGGCAAACTGGCCAATCTGGGCAATCTTGACCTGATTGAAGGTGTCCATATCATTGTTGTTGTACTCGCCGCGCAGGATAGCGCCGATGCAGACCTCAAAGGCGGCTGAGCTGGACAGGCCGGAGCCGCGCAGCACGTTGCTGGTGGTGTAGCAGTCAAAGCCGCCCACCTTGCCGCCTGCGTCCACAATACCCTTGGCCACGCCGCGGATGAGGGAGGCGGAGTGCTCGGCCTCCTTGGGCTGCGGAACCAGCATATTGACGTCCACATCGTCAATCTTGTCAAAACCAAGGGACTTAACGCGGATGATGTTCTCCTCGTTCGGGGAGACAACGGCCACCATATCCAGATTGACAGAACCCGCCAGCACAACGCCGTTGTTGTGGTCGGTGTGGTTGCCGCCGATTTCCGTGCGGCCGGGGGCGGAGTAGAGCCGTACCGTGCGGTTGGTGCCGTACTGCTTTTCAAATTCCGAAATCAGGTCCGTATAGCGCTTGCGCTGCTCCTGCACGGCGTCCGCACCGTACAGTTTGGTAAAGGCAGCGTCATAAATGCCTTGAGAAATCTGCTGCTTGAGTTCCGTTGTGTTTGCCATAATTCCACTCGCCTTTCCTGTCGGGACAGCTCTTTTCGTAGATATGCACAAATTGAGCCTTGTGTTTTTGGGCAGGCAGTCAAAAAAGCGGCTGTCTGCGGATTTCTTGTTTTCAGTATAGCAAATCCAGAAAAAAAAGCAAACCTTTTTTCAGTCTCTTTTATGGACTTTTGATGAATAGCTTGCTATAATGAAAGTATTACACAAGCGAGGTGCCGTCATGACCATCAATGAGATGAAGCAATCCTATAAGCAAAGCTACACAGACAATGTAGAGCTTTCGATTTTTAACTGCGGGCATGAGCCCTGTCTGTCGGGCCATACGTGGGGGCCCGGTGTGCGCGACCACTATCTGATTCACCTCGTTGTGGCCGGAAAGGGCGTGTATCAGGTCAATGGGGCCTCCTATTCCTTGCAGGAAGGCGATTTGTTTCTGGCCAAGCCGAACCAGCTCATCACCTACGCCGCGGACGAGGTTGAACCGTGGGAGTATTACTGGGTAGGCTTCAACGGCGCGTGCGCCAACAAGCTGGTGCAGCAGACGCCGTTCTCGGACACGCACCCGGTGCACCACTGCAAGGATGTGCAGGTGGTGCGGGAGGCACTGTACAATATCTACCTGAACCGCGGAACCGAGCCCCAGCACGAGGCCATGATGACCGGCTACCTGTATATTTTTATGGCGCACCTGATGAAAGAAGCCCGCGACGCGATGCCGAACGTGGGCTCCTCCAGCAGCCAATACGTGCTGGCCGCCATCAAATTCATCCAGTTCAACTACTCCCACGATATTTCAGTGGATGACATTGCCAAGGCGGTCGGCGTGAGCCGAAGCCACCTCTACCGTGTGTTTATGTCCAACGTCGGGCAGAGCCCGATTGACTACCTGACCAACTACCGCGTGAGCGAGGCCTGCAGCCTGCTGAAAAACTCCGGGCTGTCCATCGCCGAAATTGCCGTGTCGGTCGGCTTCTTTGACCAGTTCTATTTCTCCCGCGTGTTCAAAAAGGTCAAGGGCGTACCGCCGAGCAAGTACCTTTCCACGCTGGAAAAAGAGAACAGTGCCGCCCAGATTCACAACGCTTAATTTTGTCAAAACCAAGGAGCAGCTATGCCTTTTACCAAAAATCAAGTTCTGACCCTGACGATTGAATCCCTTTCCAGCGACGGAAACGGCGTTGCCCACAAGGATGGGCAGGCTGTTTTTGTGCCGCTGACCGCCCCCGGCGATGTGGCCGAGGTGCGCATTGTGAAGCCGATGAAAAGCTACGCCTTTGGCCGCATAGAGAGGCTTGTCACGCCCGGCCCGGGGCGCATAGAGCAGGACTGCCCTGCCGCCGGCCCCTGCGGCGGATGCAGCCTGCGGCACATCAGCTATGAAGCCGAGTGCGCCGCCAAGACGCAGTTTGTGCGGGATGCCTTTGCACGGCTGGGGCGGCTGGATGTGCCGGTTCTGGACGTGATTGGTGCGCCCAGCGCCGACCGTTACCGCAACAAGGTACAGCTGCCTGTCGGCACGGACGAAAACGGCCATATTGTGACCGGCTTTTTTGCCGGGCGCAGCCACCGCATTGTGGCCTGCACCGACTGTAAATTGCAGCCGGAATGGATGAATCAGCTTGCCACCCGCGCCTGCCAGCTGCTGGAGGAAAACGGCGTCACCGCCTACAACGAGGAAACGCACACCGGGCGTGTGCGTCATTTGTATATGCGGCAGGGCTGGCACAGCGGCCAGCGGTTGCTCTGCTTTGTGGTGAACGGCAACGGCCTGCCCAACGAGGCTGAAATTTGCGCCGCGCTGCAAAAAGAGTTCGATTTGGCGACCGTTTTAGTCAACCGCAACAGCGAACGGACGAACGTGATTCTGGGCCGCAAGACCCGCACGGTGCTGGGTCCCGGCGTCTTGGAGGACACTCTGGCCGGTGTGCCGCTGCACATGGGTGTGCACGAATTTTATCAGGTCAACACCCCCGCCGCCGAGGTGCTTTACGCCAAAGCCCGCGAGTACGCCGCCTTGCAGCCGGATGATTTCCTGCTGGATTTGTACTGCGGTATGGGCACCATCGGGCTTTCGATGCTGAAGGATTGCAAGCGTCTGGTCGGTGTAGAGGTTGTACCGCAGGCCGTGGAGGGTGCCAAGGAGACCGCCGCGCGGCTGGGACTGGACGCAGACCGGGCAGACTTCCGCTGCCAGGACGCCGGTGCTGCCGCTGCGCAGCTTGCCACCGAGGGTGCGCAGCCGGATGTCATTGTGGTTGACCCACCCCGCAAGGGCTGTGACGAGGCCACGCTGACCGCTATCGCACAGATGGCCCCCCGCACGATTGTTATGGTCAGCTGCAACGCCGCCACCGCCGCCCGCGACACCCGCTGGCTGACCGAGCACGGGTATAAAGCCGTAGAGGTTCAGCCGGTGGATTTGTTTCCGAGGACGAAGCATGTGGAAGCGGTCATCCTTTTGTCCAAACTTAACTAAATGATTTTGTTTTTTTGTATCGGAGGCAGCAGATGTCAAAGTTAAACATTGACCAGAAAAGTGTCAAAGTACTTTTCAGTGAAAAGAAAGCCGATTTTCTTATTCCGGATTATCAGCGCCCCTACGCTTGGGGTGAGAAAGAGTGTCAAACTCTTTGGGATGATTTATTTCTGTTTGCCTTTCCCGACAACGATTGCGACAAGTTCAATAGTGATAGTGACGAGTACTTTCTCGGGCCCATTGTCACCTTCAAAAATGACGATGGAAAAATGGAAATCATTGATGGTCAGCAGCGTCTTACAACACTGATGTTGTTGCTTCGAGCTTTCTATGAGAAATATGGAAGTATGAAGAACGATAAAGCTATAAAGACCAGCAAATTCATCGAACAGTGTATTTGGAAAACGGATGAGTTCGGTGACCCTGATAAATCTGCTCTAAAAATCGACTCAGAAGTTGCCACTGACAAGGAAAAAGATGAATTTCTGACTATCTTGAAAACAGGTAAAGCATCTGATGACGAAAAAAGTAACTACGCTAATAATTATCGGTTCTTTCAGCAAAAAATCGTTGATTTTCTAAACACTTACCCAGACTGGTTTTCTTTTTTTCCAATCCGTATTATGAACAACTGTATTCTGCTTCCCATCGAGGCAGAATCTCAGGATACTGCATTACGGATTTTTTCGACATTAAATGACCGCGGCAAGCCACTGTCCGATGCGGATATTTTTAAGGCGCAATTTTATAAGTACTACTCTGCTAAAGGTGAGCGAGAGTTCTTCATTCAGAGATGGAAAAATCTTGAAGTTCTGTGTGACTCAATTTTTCATCCTATCACGGGTACCCCAATGGATGAACTTTTTACTCGCTATATGTACTATGAGCGTGCAAAACAAGGTATAAAGTCCTCAACAACAGAGGCATTACGCAAATTCTACGAGCGGAGTTCTTATTGTTTGTTAAAGAACGATTGCACTTTTGAAAACTTGATTGATTTAGCAAATTTTTGGAACGATGTTCAGAATCAAAATGTAGAGCGCTTCTCTGACAGAATCCTTCGACGGCTTTTTGTATTGAACTACGCACCCAACGGTATGTGGACTTATTTTGTTTCTGTATACTACATGGTCAACCGGGACGCCTGTGGCTTACTTGATGACTCTCGTTTTTATATCTTCCTTAACAGGATTACCGCATTTATCTGGGCATATGCTGTTACAAATCCGGGTGTTAATGCGCTACGCACTCCTATTTTTGCAGAAATGATTAACATCGTAACCGGACAGCCGGTCCAGTTTACCGACTATTTGTTTGACACGCACAAACTACAGAACGCTTTCAGTAATTATACCTTCAGCAACAATCGCGCAATCACAAAAGCGATGCTAACATGGTGGGCATTCCAGAACCCAAATCAGGAACTCTTATCGCTTGAAAGCGTATTGGAAATCGAGCACATCTATGCCCGCAGCCGTCAAGAAAAAGAGCACTCACTTTCAAATCCTAGAAACATCGAAAGTCTCGGGAACAAAGTATTACTGGAAAAGCGAATTAATATCCGCGCTTCTGATTATCGTTTTTGCGATAAGGTAAAATACTATATCGGCTTTGAAAACAGTCGCAAGCAAAGAAAAGAGGGCACAAAGATTAAAGAATTAACTGATCTTGCCGTTAAATCTATTGATTTTACTGAATCTGACATCGTAGAAAGAAATAAGCAAATCATTTTCAGCTTTGTTGACTTCATTCGCAACAACAATCTTTTATGTCAGGATTGAGAATTTTTCTAAAAAGCACTTTACAATCTATTCATTCGTTTCTTATTTGTTCAAACTCTATTCCCCTCTTGTTCACGATTTGCCCATATTTATGTGTCATACTAAGCTGTAAACATTGCGGCTATGCCGCAAAAAAGGTGGTTTTGTACATATGAGAGGCTGGTTTCAGCGCTTTATGGCGGGCCGATATGGTTTTGACCAGTTCGGCGGCTTTCTCTGCATCAGCTCGCTTATCCTGATTGTGATTGGCGCATGGGTGTCGCCGATACTGTACTGGCTGGGGCTGGCGGCTATCATTTACAGCTATTTCCGCATTTTAAGCCGCAACACGCGCAAGCGGTATCAGGAAAACCTCAAATATCTTTCCTATCAGAACCGCGTCACAACGTGGTTTGGCAAGCAGCAGATGCGTTTCAAGCAGCGCAAGGACTACCACTACTACCGCTGCCCCCGCTGCGGGCAGCAGCTGCGCGTCCCCCGCGGGCGCGGCAAAATCAGTATTACCTGCCCCAAATGCGGTCAGCAGTTCATCAAAAAGAGTTGACGCCGTATGTTCGGATATGTTACGATTTACCGTAAGGGTCTGGCAGATGACGCGCTGGACCGCTATCAGGCCTACTACTGCGGGCTTTGCCAGGCGCTGGGGCGTCGGTATGGCCGCACCGGGCAGCTGGCGTTAAGCTACGATATGGCGTTTGTTTCCATTTTGTTGACTGCGCTGTATGACACCCCCACCGCCTTTCAGGACGGCCGCTGTGTGCCCCACCCCCTCAAAAAGCGCCCACGGGCTGATAATCCGTTCCTTGACTATGCAGCCGATATGACCGCCGCGCTGGCGTACTACAACCTTCTGGATGACTGGCAGGACGACCACCGCCGTAGCAGTCTGGCGCAGGCGCAAAGGCTGGAGGGGTATCTGCCCGCGCTGCGGGAGCGCTGGCCGCGCCAGGTGGACAAAATGGCCGCCATGCTTGACCAGCTCAACACACTGGAAGGCTCCGGCAGTCACGATCTGGACGCGCTGTGCAACACCTTCGGGGCACTTCTGGGCGAGGTTTTTGTCTGCCGGGATGATTTGTGGGCACCCGCCCTGCGCGGCATGGGGCAAGGGCTGGGGGCGTTCATTTACCTGATGGACGCCTATGACGATTTGGACAAGGATGCCAAAAAAGGACGTTTCAACGCACTGCGTCAATTGGCGGACGAGCTACCGCCCGCCGCCTATGAGCAGCGTTGCCATGAGCTGCTGACCCTGCAGATGGGCCGCTGTGCGCAGCAGTTTGAAATGCTGCCGATTCTAAAAGATACCCCGGAGGGGAAGCTATTGTACAACACGATTTATTCCGGCGTGTGGAGCAAATACGCGCTGGTACGCAAGCACAGGGAGGCACGACGCCATGACTGATCCATACAGTGTATTGGGCATCACCCCCGGTGCTGACGATGAGACGATTAAAAAAGCCTACCGCCAGAAGTGCAAGCAGTATCACCCCGATTTGCACCCCGATGACCCCTCTGCCGAGGAGCATTTCAAAGAGGTACAGGCCGCCTACAGTGAGATTATGCGCATCAAGCAGGGCGGCGGCGCGTACAGCGCGGGCGGGCAATCCCGCAGTCAGGGCGGCTACGGCCAGCAGTACCAGAATCCGTTCGGTGGGGCCGGGTTTGGCTATGGGCCTTTCGGGTTCGGCTACTACAGCACCGGTGGTTCTGCCGGGCGGCAGAGCTATGGCGGTGCCGCCGGTGATCCGGAGCTTCGTGCCGCCGCCAATTATATCCGTAGCGGCTTCTATGAGGAAGCGTTGAACACGCTGAACGGAATCACTGCGGCCAACCGCACGGCGCAGTGGCACTACTACGCCGCGCTGGCGCATCAGGGGCTCGGCAATAACATCCGCGCCCAGGAGGAAGCCCGCACGGCGGTTTCGATGGAGCCGAACAACTACGCCTATCAGAATCTTCTGGACCAGCTGCAGAGCCCGGGCCGCAGCTATACAAGCTACCAGCAGCCCTACGCCCAGCCCAGCGGGCGTCCGGGGCAGTTTTGCCTGTCCTTCTGGATGTATCTGCTGGTCTGCAACATTTTAAGCTGGTGCTGCTGCGGTGGCCGCGGCGGATTCTTTATCTGCTGAAAGCAAGTATATGCAAAAATAAAAAGCGCTGTGACGTGAAAATGTCACAGCGCTTTTGTTTGTATTTGGGTATGGGTGAGGTTGCGGGGCGTCGAGGACGCCGCCCCCTACACGCAAGCCGAAAACGGCATACCGTGGCAAGCACGGCGGGGTGGAATCACCCCGCCCTACGGTTGGGACGGAAAAGGGTGCTTGCGGGAAGCAAGCGGATCCGGCCCTGCAGAGCGATTCCGCAATGACTGCCTTATTTCACTTCAGTATTTTATCCAGCAGCGGCAGTAGGATTTCTATATTCTGCTGAAACTGCGGGTAAAATTCATCGCCGAGATCATAATCGAAGTAGAGCGCACGTTCCACCCGCTTGACGGCAGCGGAAAAGTGCGGGTTTGCAGCGCCTCCGGCGGCCTGCAGTCTGCGGGAAATCTGTGTGCAGACGATGGCCCACCGGGCGTCCACGCCGGCGCGGTCGGTGATTGCGGCATCGTCCAGATAGCTTTGCAGCGTGCGGCTCTCCCCTGCCCGCGCACCGCAAAGCGGTGTCTGGACATAGTATTCCATTTTTGCAGTCACGGTGTCAATGCTCTGCCCCAGCGGGTAGAGCGCGCAGGCCAGCGGCCGGGCGGCGTGGATGGCGCAGGCGCTGCCCTCAAAAAAGCGGCAGTTGCCGGTTTTCGGGTCAGGCGTCAGCCGCAGGGCGGGCAAACAGGACACCTCTGCCACATAGCTTTTGCAGAAAGCCGAGGCCACAATGCGCGGCGACAGCCCCAGCCGACGTGCAATGCGGTAGAGGTCATACCCGGACAGCACTAAATCGCGCCGCTTGCGGCAGCAGTCACCGCAGCCCGCACAGGCAAAGTCAAAGCTGTCCTGCGGGGCCAGCGTTGGGCAGTCTGCCCAGTTTTCCCCGCAGCGGCCCGGTTCCACGGCGCTCACAGGTGAAAGTCCAGCGTATCCGCCAGCCAGTCGGTGCAGAGGGCAACCCATGCGCGGTTGTGGCTGTTGGGGGTGTTGACTTCGTTCGTGCAGGTGCTGGTGCCGTGGCCATCGTGGGCAAAGAGGTGCAGCTCAAAGGGAACCTTGTGCTCGTTCAGCGCGTTGGCCAGCAGCAGCGAGTTCTGTACCGGCACAGCGGGATCCTCCACCGTGTGCCAGATAAAGAAGGGCGGCAGACCGGCGCGGATCTGATTTTCAAGGCTCATCGTGCTGCGCAGCGCGGCATCCTCGCCGCAGAGGTTCTGCATCGAGCCGCCGTGGGTGGCCACGCCACTGGTGACAACCGGGTAGCCCAGCACAACAGCGTTCGGGCGGGCCTCCTCGGCATGGATGCCCAACGCCTTCTGCACCGGCTCGGCGTCCCACAGGATGGCAGTGGACGCCGCCAGATGGCCGCCCGCAGAGAAGCCGCAGACCGCAATCTTTGCCGGGTCAATGCGGAGCGCCTGCGCATGGCGGCGGATATGCAGCACAGCCCCAGCAGCGTCAATCAGCGGCTGCCAGTACAGGGCAGACTGTTCCTCCGAAATGCGGCAGGTGTAGTACAGCGTGAACACATTGTACCCCGCCTGCAAAAACTGCATGGCCACCGGGTCAGCCTCCCGCGCACTGCAATAGGCGTAGCCGCCGCCGGGCAGAATCAGCATGGCCGGGCGCGTGTTGAAGGCGGGCATTTCGGTGGTTTCGTCCCGCAGATATCCGACGAGCTTTGCCCCGCTGGGGAGCGTGTAGGTATACATTTCCATTTTCAGTTCCTCTTTTCTGATGGATTCCGGTTTGTGATGGGATGGGCCGCGATATACTCCGCCAGTATGTCTGCCGCCATACGGCAAAGCTCCGGGCAGGGACGTTTTTTGTAGTATTCCGGTGTGCGGGGACTGGCAACGGGGCTGCCCTCCGCCGCCTGCAGGCCCAGCAGCTCCCGGCAGATGATGCTGCCGCGGCCGTTGCGGGCCTTATATTCCGCCGCCAGGGCCTGTACCTCGGTGTACAGGGCGGTCTTTTGGGCCGGGTCATCGCTGCCGTAGAGCGCCCCCAGCACCAGCGTGATGCCGGAGAACGCGCCGCAGACCTCCCGCATACGGCCAAAGCCGCCGCCGAAGCCAGCAGAAAGCTGCAGCGCCTGCTTTTCGGTCATACCCATTTCGTCAGCAAAGGCCACCGCCACCGACTGGCAGCAGTTGTAACCCTTGAAAAAGGCCGCGTAGGCGCGGTCACCATACATACTCATCTGGTTTTCTCTTTTCCTTTTATTACTATATAGCTTTAGCATACCGCAAAAAGAGAGGTTTGAAAAGCCCTGATTTTAAATTTTTTGTTAAAACGCCGCACAGGGGTTGCACTTTATAAAAAAGAGTGCTAAACTAGCTTTAGCAGTTGAAATAAACGAGTGCTAATTTCATTTGTATAAGTGAGGTTTTCTACTATGGCTATGCGTCAGTTCAAGGCCGAAAGCAAAAAGCTGCTCGACCTGATGATTAATTCTATCTATACAAACCGCGAGATTTTCCTGCGCGAGCTGATTTCCAACGCATCGGACGCCTGCGACAAGCGCTATTTCAAGAGCCTGACCGACACGTCCGTCGGCATCACGAAGGATGATTTGAAAATCCACATCCAGCCCGACAAGGAGAGCCGCACGCTGACCATCAGCGATAACGGCATCGGTATGACCAAGGAGGAGCTGGAAAAGAACCTCGGCACCATCGCCAAGTCCGGCTCTTTTGACTTCAAGGCCGAGAACCAGAGCGACAACATCGACATCATCGGTCAGTTCGGCGTCGGCTTCTACTCCGCCTTCATGGTGGCCAAGAAGGTCACCGTTATCTCCCGTGCGCAGGGTGCTGACACCGCCTGGAAGTGGGAGTCCACCGGCGTGGAGGGCTACACCCTGACCGAGGCCGACAAGGACGATGTTGGCACTGAAATCATTCTGGTGCTGAAGGACGATACCGACACCGACAAGTACAGTGACTATCTGGAAGATTACGAAATCGCCAACCTCGTCAAGAAGTACAGCGATTACATCCGCTTCCCCATCACGATGTTCCGCGAGAAGTCCCGCCAGAAGCCGAAGCCGGAGGACGCCGGTGACGATTACAAGCCCGAGTATGAGACCTACACCGAGCTGGAAACGCTGAACAGCATGGTGCCCATCTGGAAGCGCCCGAAGAGCGAGGTCAAGGACGAGGACTACAACGAGTTCTACAAGAACAAGTTCATGGACTACACCGACCCGCTGCGTGTCATCACCAGCCGCACCGAGGGCACGGCCACCTACACCGCCCTGCTGTTCATCCCCGGCTCCACCCCCTATGACTACTACACCAAGGAGTACGAGAAGGGCCTGGCGCTGTACGCCTCCGGCGTTATGATTATGGAGAAGTGCGCCGACCTGCTGCCCGACTACTTCAGCTTTGTCAAGGGCGTTGTGGACAGCGAGGATCTGAGCCTGAACATCAGCCGTGAGACCCTGCAGAAGGACAACCAGCTCAAGCTGATGCGCACCTCTCTGGAAAAGAAGATTAAGAACGAGCTGCACGCCATGCTCGTCAATGACCGCGAGAAGTACGAAACCTTCTGGAAGAACTTCGGCCGTCAGATTAAGTTCGGCATCTACGGCGACTACGGTATGCACAAGGATTTGCTGGCCGATTTGCTGATGTTCTACTCCGCCAAGGAGCAGAAGCTGGTCACACTGGATGAGTACATCGAAAAGATGCCCGAGGGCCAGAAGTTCATCTACTTTGCCGCTGGTGACGATACCGACCGTCTGGGCAAGCTGCCCAACGCCCAGCTTGTTCTGAGCAAGGGCTATGACCTGCTGCTCTGCACCGAGGACGTGGATGAGTTCTGCCTGCAGGTAATGCGCGACTACAAGGAAAAGACCTTCCAGAACATCAACTCCGGCGATTTGGGTCTGGAGACCGAGGATGAGAAGAAGGCCGCCGAGGCTGCCGAGACCGAGAATAAGGACCTGTTTGAGGAAATCAAGAAGGCCTTGAACGGCAAAATTAAAGAGGTCAAGGTCAACCCCACCCTGCAGGAGCACCCTGTCACGTTGAGCGCCGAGGGCGGTATCTCTATGGAGATGGAGAAGGTCCTGCGCCGTATGCCCAACGCCGAAGGCGTTGAGAGCACGAAGGTGCTGGAGCTGAACCCGAACCACACGGTGTTTGCCGCCCTGAAGGCTGCACACGCCGCCGGTGACACGGACAAGGTTGCCAAGTACGCTGAGCTGCTGTATGACCAGGCCCTGCTGATTGCCGGCCTGCCCATTGAGGACCCTGTTGCGTATGCACAGCTGGTCTGCGGTTTGATGCAGTAAAACTGCATGAAGCTGCCGCTATAGTATAAAAATGCCCCGCATCGTTGCAGAGGATAGTTGCCTCTGTGGCGGCGCGGGGTTATTTTTTGGGGAAAAGGCTTTTGGGAGCTTTGCATGAGCTGATACTCGCATCAGCCCGCAATTTTCATTTATCGGGTAGGCTTCCGCGGGCGGAGCAGAGCCCCGCCCCTACTGCGCGTTAATCTGGAGATTGCTTCGCAGGGTCCGCCACAGCAGGCCCTGCTTACTTTTTTACACAAACGGATTATAGAATCTTCCAAATATGACAGTCACAACAATGCTGATGAGCAGAAGCACGGCACCCAGCGCAAGGACAATGAAGTCATTGCGGGCGAAGGGTCGGCGGGTGTACCATGTGCGTTTGTCGCTCTTGCCGAAGCCGCGCAGCTCCATGGCGTTGGAAATGGTATCAATGCGGTTCAGGCTTGTCAGAATCAGCGGCAACAGGATGCTGACCGAGTTCTTCAGCCGCTTGAAGAAGGGCTCACTGCGGCCCAGCTCCACGCCGCGGGCCTGCTGCGCCTGACTGATGGCGTGGTAGTCACGCTGAATATCCGGGATATACCGCAGCGCAATGGCCACCGAATAGCCTGCCTTGTACGAAATGCCGATGCTGTTCAGGCTGGCGGCAAATTCGCTGGGATTGGTGGCCGAGATAAACAGAATGGCAACCGGCAGCGCAACAAAATATTTCAGCGAGATATTGAGGATATAGAACAGCTGCTCCGCTGTCAGGTCATACCGCCAGAACAGATGGCACAGCACCGTGCGGGTGCCGTAGAGCTTGGTGCCTTGATTGGGGTCAAACAGAAAGATGAAGAAATCGTTCAGCGCCAGAAACACCAGCATAAAGACCAGCATAAAGCGGACTTCACGCAGCTTGATGTGGCTGAGCTTGAACGCGCCAAAGCTGACAACCATCAGCCCCAGCAGCACCCAGATATTATAGGTAATCATACTGGCAAAGGTGAACAGCAGGAAAAACGCCAGCTTGGTTGTGCCGGTCAGCTCATGCACCACGCTTTTGCGCGGCATATAATTCAAAACGGTATTAGCAGCCATCTGCGCGCACCTCCCTGTCAGCCGCGATGAAACGCTCCACAAAATTCTCCGCAGGTTCAATGCCGCAGCGGTTGGCCAGCGTATACAGGCTGGTTTCCTTCAGCGCAGCCTGCTCCACCAGCGCGGGGTCGCACAGAACCGCTACCGCCGAACGGTCGGCAATCAGCCGCCCATCGCAGAAAACCAGCGCACGCGGCGTATATTCAAGCATCAGGTGCATATCGTGCGTAATCATAACCACCGTGACGCCCTTGACGTTCAGACCGCGCAGAAATTCCATAATATCAGTGTAATGGCGGAAGTCCTGCCCCGCGGTCGGCTCATCCAGAATGATAAGCTCCGGGTCCTGCACCAGCACACTGGCGATGGTGACGCGCTTTTTCTGGCCAAAGCTCAGCGCCGAAATGGGCCAGTTACGGAAAGGATACAGGCCACAGACCTTCAGCGTGTCCTCGACCTTGGCGCGTATCTCGCTCTCGCTCAGGCCGCTGCCCTGCAGGCCCATAGCGACCTCGTCATAAATCATCGTCTTGGAAATCATCTGGTTCGGGTTCTGCATCACGTACCCGATGTGCTGGGCGCGGCGGCGGATATTCTCATCCTTGAGATTCTTTCCATTCAGGAAAATTTCGCCGCGGTCCTGCGTTTCAAAGCCGCAAATCAGCTTGGAAAGCGTGGACTTGCCTGCGCCGTTGCGCCCCACAATGCTGACCATCTCGCCCCTGCCAATCGTGAAGCTGACATCAGAGAGGGTGTTCTGCCCCTTTGTGTAGCCGAAGCCCAGACCCCTGACCTCCAGAAGCGTTTCCGGGGCCGGCTTGGGCGCAGGCAGCGGCGCGGCCCGGAACCACGCGCGCAGCTTTTCGGTGTCGGCTGCATCCAGCACAACGCTGTCAATGTGCGCGGGGTGCTTGTCGGGTGTAACGGCAATGCCCGCGTACCGCATGGCTGTGACATACAGCGGCTCACGGATGCCGTTCTCGGCCAGCAGAGAGCCGGACAACAGCTCGTCCGGGTGCAAATCCGCGAGAATACGTCCCTCATTGACAAGCACAATGCGGTCAACGCTGCGCCAGAGCACGTCCTCGAGCCGGTGCTCAATGATAAGCACAGTTGTGTCGGTCTTTTGTTGGATGGTGTCAATCAGCTCAATGGCGTGCTTGCCGGTCGCCGGGTCCAGATTGGCCAGCGGCTCATCAAACAGCAGCACCTTGACCTTGTCCACCATAACGCCCGCCAGACTTACCCGCTGCTTCTGCCCGCCGGAAAGCTCATGCGGGGCGTATTCCAAATGGTTTTCAATACCGACCAGTGCGGCGGCACGGTTGGTGATTTCGTACATTTCCTGCTGCGGGGTGCAGCTGTTTTCCAGCGCAAAGGCAATGTCCTCCCCCACCGTCAGGCCGATAAACTGCCCGTCCGGGTCCTGCAGAACCGTGCCAACGTGCCCGGACAGCTCAAAAATGCTGCTGTGAGGCGCATCGACGCCGTCCACGGTCAGTGTGCCGGTGCACTCTCCGGGGTTGGAAAAGGGGTTCAATCCATTGATGCAATCCGCCAGCGTGCTTTTGCCGCTGCCGGACGGCCCGGCAATGAGGACGCGCTCACCGGGGTAAATGTCCAGATTGATGTCATGCAGGGTGGGCTGCTTCTGGGCGCGGTATTGAAAGGAAAAGTTCCGAAAAGAAATAATCGGGGTTCTGGTTTCAGCCATATGGCACCTCGCGGGGAAAATTTTAAGACAACACTGCATAACAACAGGCGGACACACACCGTGCCGCCGTGCCTATGCAAGCAAAATGCCTTCCCGCATTTGTGGGAAGGCATACGGATTTACAGAGGATTACTCCTTGTCCAGAGAGCCCTTCTTGGCGATGGTCTTGGTGTAGGCCAGAATCAGCAGGC
>ERZ773107.83-NODE-83-length-100010-cov-6.796588_pt1 | contig 100010 bp, 98 predicted proteins | sample MGYA00580571_ERZ773107 | MGnify/ENA primary metagenome ERZ773107 (study PRJEB29015, sample SAMEA2737843) | human gut metagenome | biome: human gut; feature: human-associated habitat; material: faeces | place: China | collected 2012 ... | reverse complement strand
TCACGGCGGACCATTGACCTGTAGGTAACCAATCCACGTATATCAGAGTGGCCAAGGCCGAGAACTGATACTCCGAGGCTCTTTCTGGGTGCCTTCAGCAACAATTAAATAAAGTTTGTGGTGATTTCTGTTAATTTGTACTTGACAAGAGGTCATTACATATCAGTTGGTTTGGATGTAAAGCTTTGTGTGTTATGATTAGTACAGATTACTGATTAGTACAGATTACTGAACAGAATCTGTATTATAAGTATCTATTGGCTGATAGTTAAAATGAAAATAACGAAGGGAGATGGATTGATGAGTTTAGGAACTAATATACAATATTTACGCAAACTAAACAAATTAACACAGGAACAATTCGCTGAAAAAATGAACATTACGCGACAAACTGTTTCAAGATGGGAAGCAGATGAAGTTATTCCAGAACTTAGTAAACTTGTTGAACTTTGTTCTGCATTTTCATGCAAATTGGATGAATTAGTAAGAGAGAATATGTCTTCTAAGAATGAAATTTATTCAGAAGTTAAAGTTAGAAAAGTGCCTGCGTTCAAAATGGCAAGATATGTAATGATTTCGTCCAATCCAGAGTCAGATGTGCAAAATTACATGATGAATTGGGGAAAGGTAAGTGGTTTAGTAGCAGCAGATCCTAATGCAAAATTGATTGGATGGGATTTCCCTTTTGTGTCTCAAGAATTGCAGAGTAGATTTGGACTTCATGGATATGTTGCAGCATATATACTTCCGGAAGGATTTCAGACTAATTGTCCGGGGGTAGAATATGCTCAAAACAAAGAAGCGGAGTACGCAGTAATTACTGTAACAGAACCAATGGTTAGACCGTTTGAGAGAATCCCCACAGGATATAAACATATTATGGATTTTTTACAAGCCAATAATTTTAAAGATAAAGTGAGCGATAATATTATTGGATGTTTTGAACATGAATACGAAAAAGAAGGTGTGCATTACATGGATATCTATGTGCATGCTGCTAGTGTAACTAAAGTAAACGCATATTCTACGTTTAATTAGTGGAGCAAGATTAGGCATAAGATGTGGAATAGGGGCGGAGGGAGATAATTCCTCTGCATATCCCCGATTCACTTTACGCAGCCGAATTATATATTGCAAACTGGGAAACATTCGCAAGAAGTTGCGATTGTTCTTGATGATATAGTGATTCGGTGATATCATATAAAAATGTGGTACATGAAAACGGAGGTCAAAATGAAAGTATTGGTAATGGATTGATATGTATAATATGGAGAATGATTATGATATATAAATTAGCAATAATAGAAGAATTGCAGGCTGTGTACGATTTGGTGCAGCATACGATAAAAAAAGTATATCCGAAATATTATCCGGCAGAAGTGGTGGCGTTTTTCTGTGAGCTTCACAGCAAGGAGGCGATAAAAAGAGATATCGAAAAGGGATATGTAAGCGTCCTCAAAATAGATGGAAATATGATTGGCACAGGCTGTTTTGAAGATAATCATATTACAAGAGTTTATGTTTTGCCGGAACACCAGAAAATGGGCTATGGAACATTTATAATAAAGAATATCGAAGCTCAGATTATGGAAAAATATGATAAGGCATATCTGGATGCTTCATTGCCTGCAGCAGCACTTTATGAAAAACTGGGATTTTCTACAATAAAGCATGAGCGTTATCCGGTAGAAAATGGAGTGATACTTGCCTATGAGGTTATGGAAAAAGAACTTAATAAGGCGTCTACAGACATTTGTTATGATGGAAGAAGGTTCATTCCCAAAATGAATTCCGAGAATGGCGAGGTTAGTGAACAGACTGCCTTTACATATCATCAGAATGGAAAATTGTTATGGGCAGACTACAGTGGTGGCGATATATTGAGGGGTTCTTTGATAGGTACAGTATCAACTAACGGAGAACTTGATTTTGTATATCATCATATGAATCAGGATATGCAGGTAAAAACCGGAAAGTGTCATAGTGTACCAACTGTATTAGAGAATGGGAAAATGGAACTTTCGGAACAATGGGAACGGACAAGCGGAGAATGTTCTAAGGGAGAGTCTTTGCAGATGGAGGTGTAGAATGAAAGAAAACTATGAATATAAAAAAGCAACTATAGAAGATATTAATGAACTGGTAAGAACAAGAATTATTGTTCTTTGTGCCGTCAATAAACTGTCAGATGACGTGGATATGTCAGTGGTGGAGAAAGAGTCTTATGAGTATTATAAGCGAGCATTAGAAACTGGTGAGCATATTACATATCTAGTGTATGATAACGGAACTTTTATTGGTGCAGGTGGTGTCAGCTTCTATCGGGTAATGCCGACATATCATAATCCGACTGGTAAAAAAGCGTATATTATGAATATGTATACGGCACCGGAATATCGAAGGAAGGGAATTGCAATTCATACATTGGATTTACTGGTAAAGGATGCGAGGGAACAGGGCGCATCACAGATTACTTTAGAGGCGACAGAGATGGGACGGTCATTGTATGAAAAATATGGATTTGTAAAAATGGAAGATGAAATGGAGCTGATCAAATGACAAGAGTTTATTTCGTGCGTCACGCACAGCCGGAACACGATTGGGAAGAAGACAGGACAAGACCTTTGACGGAAGAGGGTAAGAAAGATTCTGCAATTGTTCTGGAATTTTTGAAGGATAAGAAAATAGATGCGTTTTATTGTAGTCCGTATAAACGTAGCATGGATACAATTGCAGAGGCAGCAGATTTTTTCACAAAAGAGATTATAACAGATGAGAGATTGAGGGAGCGTGAAAAGGGACTTGATGGAAACAACCACGGAATGTTCCGAAAACGATGGGTTGACCATAATTATCATGAAGAGGGTGGAGAGTCCATTGCTATGGTGCAAAATCGTAACATAGAGGCACTGAATGAGATTTTATCAGATAATACGGATAAAGATATTGTTATAGGAACCCATGGTACTGCTCTTAGTACGATATTGAATTTTTATGATAGTAATTTTGGCTGTGAAGATTTTCTGCGAATTATAGATTGGATGCCATATATTATCGAACTGGACTTTGAAAGCAGCTGTAACGAAATGGAATCAGAATGTCCGATTTACAGTTTTAAGTTGATTGCCAAACAGGAACATTGTTATATAGAGAAGGAATTTAAGGGTAAGTAGCGTGCAGATAAATAGTAATATTGTTTTATCTATGGAAAAGTGAGTATTCGACGTGGTAAATGGTGTATTAGTTGGAAAACCACAGGATGAAGCTTATTATCAGGAGTATAAAGATATTCTTATTAGAGTGATAGAAAATGAGAAACTTCCGATTGTTTATAATGTGAATTTCGGACATGCTATGCCACGATGTGCGTTACAGCAGGGGTAGATTTATTACCGGAAAAAGGACAGGTTATTTTGTCTGATATAAAGAAAATAGAGTTTGTCTGAAAAGAAAGGCACGGGTATTCCAACGATATTAAGAGAATTAAGACAAAGAATAAAGTGTATTCTGTATTATAATATTAATTAAATTAAATTTAGGTTTTACGGGAAGGATGAAGATATGCAAGATAAACAACGTAAAAAGCATATAGGCAATTTGAGCTTTTGAGAAAGAACCAAGATACGATTGAGGTACTAAAGAAAAATCTTATTGAAATTTAAATCTTCAAAAAATATAAGTGGAATATTGAAATTGTGCATGGTACAATGAGAAAGGAAAAATTTGAAGTTGACGGAGGAAAATGCATGAGTGATTTGTATGTTTCAGATTTAGATGGGACATTATTGAGAAGTAACGAAGTAACCTCTAAATACACAAATCATGTAATCAATTCATTGGTTGAAGAAGGGATGATTTTTTCCTATGCTACAGCTCGTTCTTTAGTTACAGCTAAAAAAGTGACCGAAGGAATAAATGCAAAAATTCCGTTGATTGTGTACAATGGAGCCTTTGTGATTGATAATATTACAGAAAAAATATTAATTGCTAATTATTTTGATGATTCGGTACATTCCGTGCTAGAAGATTTATTTAGCAATAACGTGTATCCTATTGTTTACGCATACATTAATGGGGTGGAAAAATTTTCGTTTGTGCGAAAAATGTGTACAGAGGGTATGAATAGGTTTCTCGAAAGCCGTAAAGGCGATGTTCGAACAAATGAGGTAAATTCATTGTCTGAGTTGAAAGAGGGTAATATTTTTTATATTACCTGTATTGATACACCGAAAAAACTTATGCCTTTGTATGATAAATATAAGGAGAAATATCATTGTGTATATCAGACGGATATTTATACAAATGAACAGTGGTTAGAAATTATGCCGTTAGACGCATCAAAATCAAATGCTATAAGGCAATTACAAAGCATGTTGAATTGTGAAAAGCTAATTGTGTTTGGTGATGGAAAAAATGATATAGACATGTTTCAAATGGCTGATAAAAGTTATGCTGTTGCAAATGCACACAATGATTTAAAACAATATGCTACAGAGGTGATTTTGTCGAATGACGAAGATGGTGTTGCTAGATGGCTTGAAGCAAACTATAAGCAATAGAAGGCAAAGTTGTTAAGCATTGCGCTTGAAAACAAACAGGTTGAGTATATTCTGAAGGATGAGGATATACACGATCTTTACGCTGTGATTTGTGATGGAACGGATAGTGAAGAGGCGAAAAAAGTTTGTGACATCATGGAAAAGACAGAGGGGTAAGAATGTAAGTCTGTATAGGCTGAACGCTTATCATAGATGAAAAGAAAGGAATGCAGAATTTTATGCACGGAAAAGTAACCGAATTATTTCTGGTAAATGGCTCTGCAGATAGTTTAACTACTGCAGAGTTATCTAATTGGAATGGCAAAGCGATTAAGATACCGAGAACTGAGATAAGTGGATGTCATAGAGAAGACATAAAGGGTGTCGGAGTTTAGTGGTGTTAGAATATAAATAGTACAAGTCAAAGTGAGAGCTTTTCATTCCATCGATTAGTGATACAATAAAAGTATCGTACTGAAGGAGGAATTTATCATGGCAAAACATTTTGACAAACAGTTTAAACTGGATGCCGTCCAGTACTATCATGATCACCGTGAACTGGGATTGGTCGGCTGTGCATCAAATCTAGGCATCAGCCAGCAGTCTCTGTCCAGATGGCAGAAGGAGCTGCGGGAATCCGGTGATCTGGAATGCCGTGGATCCGGCAATTATTCTTCGGATGAGGCAAAAGAGATTGCCCGTCTGAAGAGAGAATTACGTGATGCCAAGGACGCACTTGATGTGCTAAAAAAAGCCATAAACATTCTGGGCGAATAACGGAAGCTGTTTATCTCGAAGTTACCGTTAAAGCAGAAAACGCTAAAAAAGCAGGACGCCGGGTTTCTGTTTCCGGAATGTTAAAATATTTAGGCGTTTCACGGTCAGGGTATGCCGCATGGAAACGGCATATACCATCCGATACTGCCAAACGCAGAAAACTGCTCAAGGACAAGATCAAAAAGATTTATGACGATTCTCATCAGAATTATGGTGTCCCTAAGATCACAAAGGAATTGCGTAAAACAGGGGAAAACATTTCTGAAAGAACTGTCGGCAAATACATGAAACAAATGGGCATCAAGGCCCAATGGATCCGTCCATGGACAGTAACAACCAAGGATTCCGATTTCAGTAATGAATTACAAAATATCCTTGATGAGCAGTTTAATCCTGAACGTCCAAATGCAGTCTGGTGTTCAGATATCACATATATCTGGACGATGGAAGGTTTTGTATATCTGACCAGCATTATGGATCTGTATTCAAGAAAGATCATTGCATGGACGCTTTCCAAAACATTGGAAACATCCTGTGTGATTGAAACTATAAACAAAGCAAAAGCAAAACGCAGCACCGAATTACCTTTGATCATCCACAGTGACAGAGGCAGCCAGTATGTATCGAAAGAATATAAAAAGGCAACAGCAAAAATGAATCGAAGCTATTCCAAGAAAGCTTTTCCTCGGGACAATGCCTGTATCGAATCCTTTCATTCGCTGATAAAACGGGAATGGCTGAACCGCTTTAAGATCAGCAATTACAAACATGCATACCGCCTGGTATTTGAATACTTGGAAACGTTTTATAATACCAAACGAATTCATAGTCATTGCGATTATATGTCACCCGATGATTTTGAAAGATTGTATCAACAGGCAACTTCGGAATTGCTGGCAGGTTAGAATGAGAAAAACTCATTTTAACTTGTACTAAATCTTGACATAGGACCATGCTGGGGCGTTTTTATTGTGGAAAAGAGAAGAAAATGACGATATAATATATGTAGCTAGGGATTTTTTGGAAGGGAGAGAATTTAATTATGGAACTAGATATTATTATTCTTCCTAAAAGTGGTAATGAGTCTCAGACTCAATTGGAATTGAAACAGAAATTAGTTAGAGTATTAGAGAAAATATATGATGATGTCCAGAAGGAAATTTTACAGATTACTATTAATAGTGAAAAAGTTAATGTGAATTATCGAATATCCACTAAAAGTGATAATATGTTATTTGTAAAATTATGGTGTAAATACACACCAGCTAAAGAAGCTGAAATCTTAGACAATGCTGTAAATAGATTGATACGTGGTGAACATAGGAAAGACTGGAATATTGTTATAACTTACGATGAAGTTTCGCAATTATATTGTTGTAAACTTATGCCTTTGTTTGGGGTGTTTGAACGCAGGACAAGAGAATTAGTATATACAACTATTATAAAAATATTTGGAATACAGTGGTTTGAAAAATCCTTTAGTGAAAATCTGCAGAATACTTTGAAGGGTAAGGGAAATAATAAAACGCAATTAATAGAAGGTGCTTTAAATGAATTGACATATGAACAATTAAAAGAATACTTATTTGTGCCATATAGTAATTATAATTTTGAAGATATGCTTGACAAAGAATTTGCTAAAGAGAATCTTGATAAACTTTCCAAAGAAGAAATTATTAGTATAATTGAGAAATGTAGAAAAGTTTCTCTTTGGAATAGATTTTTTGGTGAGTATGAACAATTTAAAGATTTTGAAAATAAAATAGAATATCTTCAGCCTTATAGAAATACTGTAATGCATAACAAGAGAATGACAAAAGATGAATATGAGAAAGTTAGAAAATCATTAAAATCAATAAATAAGTTATTGTCAGAAGCTATAAGTATGATTGAGGATGAAATATATACAGATACAAAACTTATAGATGTAGTTTCGGCCCTGGGAAATATATGCTCAAAAATTCTGGGAAACTCTGTTTCAAACTGGGTTGAAAAAGTAAAACCTACATTAGCGTCCTTGGGAAAAATTGTTATAGAAGCAGCTATGCCTCAAATAAATATTCCCGCTATTATGCCAGAATTAAATTTAGGAACTGAGCTGGCAAAACGTTTTGAAGAAGTATATAGGGTACCACAATTAGATGTTTCAAGGCTTCAAGGTATACAGGGTGTTGTGTCTTCTATTGATAGCGTAAATATGGGGGCTTTAAAGGCCGTGTATAATAATGCAGGGCTAAATTTGACAAGTCAGATTGTAGAGCAGGCTAACAAGTTAAACGCTGTGTGCAATATGTCGGCTTTTAACTCTACTGGTCTACAAGAATTAAAGAAAATAGCAGATAGATACAATCACATATCAAGTGATTTTGAAATGGAAGAAAAAGATAGGAAACCTGATCAATACCACGATAATGAAAATAAAACTTCAGGTAAAGAGAAGAATGATAAGGATACACAGTAGAAAAATAGTTTATTTTAATCACTTGAAATATAAGGTATTAAGTAGTAGAGGGGATGATAGATGTGGATAGCTTGAAATTAAAGCCTGTACAGAAGGCAGCATTTTTTTTGATTCAGCAAGATCTTCGATATATTTATACGGTTATAAAATATATAAATCCGCAAGAATCTAATTACATACCTTCTATGCTTCCGTATTTGGGTGTTGTTATAGATGGAGCAGAGGATTGGTTAAAGGCTATTAAAAATTCAAGTAAATGTAAATTCTGCATGCCATTATTTAATGAATCACAAACCATTTTTTATGAACAAACCAGAAATAGCATTAAGATGTGGCAGCAGGACTATAACGAAATATATATGTTGTTAGGAAGTGCTTATCGTAAAAGTGATGATTATTTTGGAAGTGTCTGCAAGCCAATTGCAAAAGCTCTTAAGCTATATGATATATATGGAATGGATACTATAAATGGTGTGATTTGTGGGAATACGATTCTGTGCCATTACTATTCACCGTTTTTTTCATACAGTGCGAATAATGGTGAGTATATAAAGGCAATGAGTGAGATTGGTGGTAGATATATTAATTTGTTCAATGCAATGACTGATTTTCAGATAAATAATGAATTGCAGTTTGGTGTTCAAGATTACGGAGGTTTTATAAAATCACCAGTTGGTAATGTATATAGTGATAAGTTTGTTTTAATGTCAATCTTGTGCCAGATAAATTTCCTGTTATACGGGATTGAAAAATGGATAAACAATGAGATACCTACGAAACTGAGATTCGGATATCTTTTATATTATTCTTTAATAAATGTGATTGAACAAATAAATGAAAAGTTAGGCAGCGCTTTAAAAATTGATTCGAGATGGAAATCAGATAGATTTAGAAATTCTATGGCGCACTACAAGTTGGGAATAGTGTTAAAGGAGAGTGATTTGATAATTAGCGATGCAATGTTTGGCCTAACAGAAAAAATATTTGGAGAAGATTATTATACCGTAAAAAAGTCAATTTATAAGGAACTAGAAGGATTGGCCAAGCAGATAGGTGAGTATCTTGACTTACCTCAAAGAATGGTATATTTGCAGTAAGAGAGCAGTAGTAACCCATCCATTTTTTACTACGTTTCTACTACGATTGCAGTACACATCTTGCAAAATTTTGCTAAGATTTGCATTTTATGTACAGAAATGACTGATACATAAGGAAAAATTAACATCGCGCAAAACGCTGCAAATGGCAGCAGGACAGCGCATTTTGAAAGGAGTTTTTATGAGTATACGCGTACTTTTTATCTGCCACGGCAATATCTGCCGCAGCACAATGGCGCAGTTCGTCCTACAGGACCTTGTAAACCGTGCCGGATACACAGATAATTTTTATATTGACTCCATGGCGACAAGCACAGAGGAGATTGGCAATGGGCCGCACCACGGAACGGTTGCAAAGTTACGACAGGTTGGAGTCCCTGTTTTGGAACATTATGCCAAGCAGGTACGAAAAAGTGATTACCGCAACTTTGATCATATTATCGGAATGGATCAATGGAACTACCGCAATATGATGCGGATTTTTGGGAAGGACACGGAGCAGAAGGTGTCCCTTTTGTTGGACTTCACAGAACGTCCCGGTGAGATTGCGGACCCATGGTATACGGGTAATTTTGATGAAACGTATCGAGATGTGTTGGATGGGTGTGAAGGATTTTTGGCATATTTGCGGAAGCAGGGAAAGTTATAAGACAGGGAAAGCTATAAGACAGGGAAAGTTATAAGATGGGAAGTATAGAAAAGAGGTAAAGATGTTTGAATTTATACATGGACTTGGCAAAAATAAGGAGTTAGAGACGATCGTGCAGGAGATTGACTCGAATATTGCCAATAATTACAAGGATGCAGCGCAGGAGGCGTTTGTTCTTTTGGAACAGAAGTTTCAAGAGTTGTCGGACAAGGGACGATTAAAGGACAAACAGATTGCAGAGTATCAACACAAAATCGCCGCCTATCAAGAAACTTTGCGCGGATTTTCGCACAAAGACCAGAAACCATATTGGCATTCCTAAAAATGATTTCTGGTCCTGGCATATTTTTTGGGGTAGCGTGATCCGATTTTAGGAAAACAAATTAGAAATTGTTGGGAAATTTTTTCATGAATTTGCTGGAATTCCCACATATATAGCATTTTTCTTGCTTTTTGAGAATTTTTATGATATAATTGATAGTGCTTGCGTTTGATGAACAGAAATCGATGTCATAAGGGCGCAAGTTCTTTTTTTTGTTAAAAAGATTCTAGTGTTAAAATCGTTCTATTTGGTCTGGATTTGCCTGACAGGCTTTTTTACGACTTTGACGCTTTGGTCTTAGAATTTAAGGAGGTTTATTTATTATGGAAGAGAACAATTCTTTCAAACCTTACGTAAGTGCAGATAAGGTATTGCCGGAATTTACGCCGTCATCGATCATTATCGGTGTGCTGCTGGCAATTGTCTTTGGAGCGGCCAATGCTTACTTAGGGCTTCGTGTAGGTATGACGGTTTCAGCGTCTATTCCTGCAGCAGTTATTGGCATGGGGGTGTATAAGCTGATCGGACGTTTTTCCACAAAGAAGGACGATACGATCTTGGAAAGCAACATGGTGCAGACGATCGGTTCTGCCGGTGAGTCTTTGGCAGCCGGTGCGATCTTTACGATGCCGGCATTGTTTTTATGGGCAGCTGAAGGTAAGGCACAGATGCCTGGTATTGTGGAGATTGCTTTAATTGCAATGATCGGTGGTCTGTTAGGCATTTGTTTTATGGTGCCGTTGCGCAAGGCATTGATCGTAAAAGAGCATGGAACCCTTCCGTATCCGGAGGGAACAGCGTGTGCAGAGGTTTTGCTTGCCGGACAGGAAGGCGGCGCTAATGCAGCAGTCGTGTTTATTGGAATGGGTGTTTCTGCTTTGATCAAGTTTATCGTGGACGGTTTCAAGGTTGTTTCTAATGTCGCAACATTGACGATCAATAAGATTCACGGAGAGATCAGTACAGAGGTTTATCCGGCATTGATCAGTGTAGGTTACATTTGTGGCTTTAAGATTGCTTCTTATATGTTTGCGGGTGCCATTCTTGGCTGGCTGGTGTTGATCCCGGCGATCTATTTGTTTGGCGCACATACGGTACTGTACCCTGCAACAGTTTCTATCGCAGAAGTATGGAAAACAGCCGGAGCGTCTGGAATTTGGTCAAATTATATCCGTTATATCGGCGCAGGTGCCGTTGCAGCCGGTGGAATTATCAGTTTGATCAAATCATTGCCGTTGATCTGCCGTACCTTTGCCGAAGCGATGAAAGGTATCCTCAATAAAGAAAAAATCGGCAAAGAGGAGCGTACGAACCGTGATCTGAATATTGGTGTAGTACTTGGAATGCTTGCTATTTTGATCATTTTGATCGCAGCACTTCCGGTTATTCCGATTGGTATTTTGGGTGCTGTCATCATTGTTATCTTTGGATTCTTTTTTGCTACGGTTTCCTCTCGTATGGTTGGATTGGTCGGCAGCAGTAACAACCCGGTATCCGGAATGGCGATCGCAACGTTGTTGATCACCAGCTTGATCCTTAAAGCAACGGGTAATACCGGTGCCTCAGGAATGATCGCAGCGATTGCAATCGGTTCTGTAATCTGTATCGTTGCAGCAATGGCTGGTGATATGTCACAGGATTTGAAAACAGGATATATTCTTGGTGCAACTCCGGTGAAGCAGCAGTACGGTGAGTTGATCGGTGCGGTTGTTTCAGCAGTAACGATCGGTTTTGTACTTTACTTGTTGAATAGTGCGTGGGGATTTGGTACGGCTGAGCTTGCTGCACCACAGGCAACTTTGATGAAGATGATCGTTGAAGGTGTTATGGGCGGAAATCTTCCTTGGGCACTTGTGTTTATCGGTGTGTTTATTGCAATTATGATCGAGTTATTATCTATCCCGGTTCTGCCGTTTGCCATTGGTTTGTATTTGCCGATCGAACTTTCTGCCTGCATTATGGTAGGTGGCGTACTTCGTCTGATCTTAGAGAAGGTTTATGACGGCAAAGCGAACAAAGACAAAGTTATCAATAACGGTGTACTTTGCTGCTCCGGTATGATCGCGGGTGAAGGACTGGTTGGTATTTTGCTTGCTGTTCTTGCTGTAGTAACGATTAAGGGCAAGACGGTTGCCAGCTTAGTGGATCTTTCTGGTGTCCTTAATTTGGGACAAGCAGGTGGCCTCGCAGTCATGGCAGTGATCATTTTGGTTGTCCTGAAGTTTACTATCTGGAGTAAAGAAGCAAAGGTAGAAAAATAGTGAAGAAAGACAATAATTTGTTGGATTATGTTCCGCGTATTCCGGAAAAACTGAACTGGACGGAAGACGATGAGCATCGGGTGACGGTGGATGTCGAGAACAAGGGTGTGTTTAACCGCATTGCCCAGAAATGTTTTGGGCGTCCGGTAGTCAGCCACATTGCCTTGGAACAGTTCGGGAGTTTCATTTGGAAACAAATAGATGGTGTGCATACGATTTATGATATTGCTCTGTTAGTGAAGGAGGAGTTCGGCGAGGATGCCGAGCCGTTATATGACAGATTGCTGGCGTATTTCCGTACACTGCAGGGGCATGGATTTGTGACATTGACACCATCAGACAAAGATACGAAAAGGGAAGCATCGAAATAGATGCTTCCTTTTTTCGTTCCTTAATAGGAAACTGCTGTTGTGTAGCGTGACAAAAGCAAAGTGCTGACCTTGCGTTTGTTCTTGAAAGAGACCACAAAATATTGTAAAATATAAGTTCAAAGAGATATTTGCGTCGGCGCATGGGACGCAGAAGAATGCCGGGAGAGGTCCGTGCAAGCAAATACTACAAAACACATGATTTCCAGCGCAGAAATGAGGAGATATGAAGGATATTAAGAATACGATTTTGCAGAAATTCAGGGAAGTATATGGCGAAGGAGAGGCACACGCATTTTTTGCACCGGGTCGTGTAAATTTGATCGGTGAACATACAGATTATAACGGTGGCCATGTATTTCCGTGCGCATTGACGATAGGTACTTATGCTGTGGCTCGCAAGAGAAACGACAGAAAGTTACGCTTTTTCTCGATGAATTTTGAACATCTTGGTATCATTACTTCCAGTCTGGATGATCTGAAACCATGCAGGGAAGCCGGATGGACGAATTATCCGAAGGGAATCTTTTGGGCGTTAGGACAGAGGGGCTATGAGATCAATGAGGGTATTGACCTTCTGTTGTTTGGTAATATCCCGAACGGTTCGGGATTGTCTTCTTCTGCATCTGTAGAGGTGGTTACCGGCTATATTTTGAGCGAATTGTTTGGACTTGGTATTTCAAATCAGGATTTGGCGCTGATCGGTCAGTTTTCGGAGAATAAATTCAACGGTGTGAATTGTGGGATCATGGATCAGTTTGCGATCGCAATGGGCAAAAAGGATCATGCGATCTTTTTGGATACGGCAGATCTTTCTTATGAATATGCTCCGGTTCAACTGGACGGTGCGAAGATTGTGATCGCATGCAGTAATAAAAAGCGTGGACTGGGTGATTCGAAGTACAATGAACGCCGTGAGGAGTGTGAGACGGCACTGGCAGAGATTCAAAAGGAGATGCCGATCCAGACGCTCGGCGATCTGACGGAGGAGCAGTTTGAACAGGTGAAGTCAGCGATCAAGGATGATGTCAGACGCAAGAGAGCAAAGCATGCTGTTTATGAGAATCAGCGTACGATCAAGGCAGTGAAAGCGTTGCAGGAAAATAACATTGAACTGTTCGGACAATTGATGAACGCTTCTCACGTATCTTTGCGTGATGATTATGAGGTGACAGGAAAAGAGTTAGATACGCTTGTGGAACAGGCTTGGAAAGTAGATGGTGTCATCGGATCTCGTATGACCGGAGCAGGATTTGGCGGATGTACGGTGAGTATTGTGAAAGATGAGGCGGTTGATGCATTTATTGAACAGGTAGGCAAGGCGTATAAGGATAAGATCGGATATGCGGCAGATTTTTATGTCGTTGAGATTGGATCCGGTCCATGTCATTTATAGGATGAGACTTTCAAAAAGAAACTCTGGTGCAGAAAGGGAGGGATACGAATGAGCGATATTAAGACAGCAAAGACAACGGAGCAGATGGGTTTAGATGAACAGGACTTAAGACGCTTACTTAATATGTCCGAATGTGCGATGTTTGTGGCAAAGCCGGGATCGCAGATTGAGCTTATGTATGCGAATGAACGCTTTTATTCATTAATGCAGTGCACAAGAGAAGAGTTTTCAGAAATATATCATGGAAGTGTTATGGAAATGATCCTACCGGAAGACCGTCAAAAGATACGAAATTTGATCGCCAGACAGACGGCTGTGGGGGGCAAGATTCAGTTAGAACACCGTGCGCGGCGCAAAGATGGAGCAGTGATCTGGGTGTCTGTTTCAGCGCATTCGGCAGATATGAAAGGGCAGAGGGTCTATTTTGCCTCATGTTTGGACATCACACAGTCGAGACGCAATCTGTTAGAAGCGTATGAGGCAAAACGAGATGCAGAGCTGATCTCCAATAGTATTCCGGGTGGTGTGATCAAGCTGCGCATGACAGATTTTAAGCTGTTATATGCAAATGATGGATTTTATCGACTGGCTGGATATTCCAAGGAAGAATATCAGATTAATTTTGGAGACTATTGTGACCGTGTGTTGCATCCTGCAGATGCGGAAATGGTCAAAAGACAGGTCAAGGCTTCTGTAGAAAATCGTGGTTTGGTCGGCTTTGAGTATCGGATCATCTCCAAAGCAGGAGATGTCTGCTGGTCTTATGTCAATGGATGTCGTATTGATGATGATAATGGAGAACCGGTATATCTATGTATCATTATGGATATTACGAAGCGCAAACAGTTGGAAAAGCAGTTTGAGGAAGTTGCTGAGCGTTCGGACATTATTGCTAAATTTATGCGTGAGACGACTTGGACCTATGATATTGCGACGCGTGTACTTAGTCGTGGCGGCAATTTAGATGAAACATATTCTAACGAGAGTATTTTAGAGGGGCAGTTTAACGAAAGTCAGTTAGGAGAATTTTTACACCCGGATGACGTGGAGCGTTTTCGCCAGGCGCTTAAGAGGCGTGAAGAGGAACTGGGCGGTCATCGCGGTGTTTATCGCATGAAGGACAACCATGGAGAATATCGTCATATGGAAGTGGCGAGTGTCTCGGTGGGAGATGGTGTGAGTGATAAGCCGGTGAAAGTATATGGGATCACTCGTGTGCTTGATAATGCACTGGCAGATTCTGCGGAAGCAGAGATCGCGGCAGCATCGAACAACACGAAACTCAGTACGAAATTAATGCGGATCGCTAAGTCTAGTCAGGCAAAGTTTGAAGATACTTTGACGGGAATGATTCCGTATGCAAAGTTTTTGGACAAGGCAAGAGAAATGTTGGCAGAACGAACGGATGACAAGCGCTATGCGTTGATGTGCGCTGATATTGATGAATTTCGCAAGTTTAGTCATCATTATGGCTTTTCCATTAGTAATGAAATCCTGTTGAAATTTTCCAGGGTGCTTCAAAAGTTTGTGGAGCGAGGTGGCCTGTGCGCCAGAGTGGACGGAGATTATTTTGTTGCTATTTTCCCTTACAAGGATCATAAGACCCTGCTAAAAAAATTGTCTCGAATGATGCACTATCAGGATGAGATTACGAATGGGGAGAACCAGATCGGTTTTGATACAACGAATGGCTTGTATCTGGTTGAGCCGACGGATAATGAGCTTGGTGATATGTTGGAGAAAGCGGATCTTGCACGAAGAAGTATCAAAGGGATCAAGGGTAACCATTATGCGATTTATACCGATGATCTTCAGCAAGAACGTTTCCGAGAGGAACGAATCATTCAGGAAATACTCGATGCTATGGAAAAGCAGACAGTTGAAATATGCTATTTGCCGCGTATTCAGGGAGATAAAGAGAACGTTGTAGGCTGTACGGCGGTTGCACGGATTCAGATGCAGGATGGACAGTATTTAGAAACGGATGGCATTTTGCATTATATCGAACGTGGAGGAAGGTTGGATAAATTTTCTTATTTCCTGTTGAATCAGGTGTGCTGCAGCTTCGGCGCCAGAAAGGCAAAGGGGTTGAAAACGGTTCCGCTTGCTATTCAAATGACGGCAAGTCAGTTGTCGGCACGAAATGCTTTGTCCATGATCGAAAATATTGTGGAAGTGCAAAATAAGATGGATCCGTCGGACTTGATCATAGAAGTGCACGAACGTTATTTTGCGGATATGACCAGTGCGCTGCAGGTGGCATTGGAGCAGCTTTGCAAGAGAGGATATCAGATCGTGATCAGTCGATTTGCATCTCATCACACGGCATTGCATTCTCTGCGCACGATCCCGGTCAAAGGGATCAAGTTCCATGCAGAGTGTTTTACGGGTGGCAAGAATGGCGAGCGTGAGAAGACGATCCTTAAAAACATTGTTATCATGGCAAAAGAGCTTGGGATGACCGTTTATTGTTGTGGCATCCACACCAAGCTTCAAGAGGAATACGCACGCGAAATTGGCTGCGATATGTTGGAAGGTGAGATCTTCTATGGAGCAATGCGTAATAATGTGTTTGAAAAGTGCTTCCTACAGTAGTAGAAGACACCTGCCGGATGCAGTGGCAGATTAAAAAATGCCCTGCGAGTCTTGACACATCAGGGGAAATGACGGTATATTTTTGGGTGGGCTATATTGAAACGTACTTTCGAAATTTATCGTTTAGAAGATTCCGAGAGCACATTGTACAGAAATGGAGGAAAGCAGAACAATGAAAGAGCAGTTACGTAAATTTGGAACATTGATCCTGATCTTGGCGTTGTGTTTAACTTCGATAGGAACAACAAAGGTGCAGGCAGCGTCTAAACCATCCAGACCGAGTGTGTCTTTGGTGAAACGGTCTAAGACACAGGCAAAGATTAAGATAAAGAAGAGAGGCAAAGCAACCGGGTATCAGATTGCAGTCAAGACGTCCAAAAAGGCGAGATACCGTATTGTCATGCCGACAAAGAAGCGCACGGTTGTGCTTCGCAAGCTTAAAGCATCGAAAGTGTATTATGTGAAGGTGCGTGCATTCCGTACCAAAGGTTATCGCATCGTGCATGGTAAATTTTCAAAGCCGATCAAGATTGGCAAATACAAAAAGACGGTGAAAAAGCCAAAGGCAACAGCAACACCGGAGCCGACAGTGACACCGGAAGCAACGCAGATACCGGAGCCGACAGTGACGCCGAGTGAAACACCTTCAGATGCGCCTGCACCGTCAGCGACGCCGAGTGAAACACCTTCAGATGCACCTGCACCGTCAGCGACGGCAGCACAGTAGGGCGGGCAGGACTATAGCAGCTTATTCAAGCAGGCTGTCACATTACACTTATCAACAATATACGCATACGAGCTGTGTGCAGAAATGAGGAAATATGTTAGACATTAAATTTTTAAGAGAAAATCCAGATGTGGTAAAGCAAAACATCAAAAACAAATTCCAGGATGACAAGCTTCCGTTGGTAGACGAGGTCATTGCATTAGATGCTGAGGCGCGCAAGACACAGCAGGAAGCAGATGAGCTTCGTGCCTCCCGCAAAAAGATTTCTAAGGAAATCGGTGCTTTGATGGGACAGGGTAAGAAGGAAGAGGCAGAGGCAAAGAAGCAGGAAGTAAACAAAAATGCAGCTCGTCTTGAGGAGCTTGCAGCAAAGGAGAAAGAACTCCAAGCAAAAGTTCGTGAGATCATGCTTGTCATTCCAAATATTATTGATCCAAGTGTTCCGATTGGTAAAGATGACAGCGAAAATGTTGAGATTAAACGCTATGGTGAGCCGGTAGTGCCGGATTATGAGATTCCGTATCATGCACAGATCATGGAGAGTTTTGATGGATTAGACATTGATGCTGCCGGTAAAGTGGCAGGAAATGGTTTCTATTATCTGATGGGTGACATTGCCAGACTGCATTCTGCTGTACTTGCCTATGCAAGAGATTTCATGATCGATCGTGGTTTCACTTACTGCATTCCGCCATACATGATCCGAAGCAATGTCGTGACCGGTGTTATGAGTTTTGCGGAAATGGATGCGATGATGTACAAGATTGAGGGCGAAGATCTGTTCCTGATCGGTACAAGTGAGCATTCTATGATCGGTAAATTTATTGATACGATCACCGATGAAAAGGATCTGCCAAAGACATTGACCAGTTATTCCCCATGCTTCCGTAAGGAAAAGGGTGCTCACGGCATCGAGGAGCGTGGCGTGTATCGAATCCATCAGTTCGAGAAACAGGAAATGATCGTAGTTTGTAAGCCGGAAGAAAGTCCGGTTTGGTTTGATAAGTTGTGGCAGAATACGGTAGATCTGTTCCGTACGCTGGATATTCCGGTCCGTACGCTGGAGTGCTGCTCCGGAGATCTTGCAGATCTGAAAGTAAAATCCATCGACGTTGAGGCTTGGTCTCCACGTCAGAAGAAGTATTTTGAGGTAGGAAGCTGCTCCAATTTGGGAGACGCACAGGCAAGACGTTTGCAGATCCGTGTCCGTAAGGAAGACGGCAGCAAATATTTTGCACATACGCTGAATAATACAGTGGTTGCACCACCTCGTATGTTGATCGCCTTTTTGGAGAACAATTTGCAGGAAGACGGAAGCGTACGTATTCCGGAAGCTCTGCGTCCGTATATGGGTGGCAAAGAAGCTCTGGAGGTAAAGAAGAAATAATGGCACGTGGGAGACTTGCGTGAAATAACAGTATAAAAAGACCCTCTTTTGGTAGAAGGTGGACTGTATGTCCGAGCTTCTGATCAAAAGAGGGTCTTTTCGTAGAGAGCAGAATTAACTGATCACTTTTAACATATCATCAATATAGTGTGTATATTTTTCAAATTCTCCGGCGTAGATCGTATGTAACAGATCATCGGTTGCGCGCATTGCATGTGCGATCGTGCCAACGCTCAAAATGCCCTGCTCCATTGCATCAGCAAATTCATCCATGTCCAGTACTTCAACTTGACCATCCGGATATACGACTACGTCAATGAGCAGGTCGTTAAAGGTGTAAATATTTTCCTTTTCATCATAATGTGTCTCTATAATGTCACAATACCAATATACCATTTGTCCGGCATTGTCAAAAACCTTGCTCACCTTAATCCCTTTATCTATAAAATAAGCGGAAACACCACGGGAAATATCGCGTCGTGGTTTCAAAACATTCCAACTGGTAATAATAAGGTTAGGCTCTAAGGCTAAGATCATATCATCTTTTAATTCGATGTTTTCGTCGGGGATAAAGCGACGTCGAAATAATCGTGGTCGGCTCATGAAGCAACTCCTTTCAGCGGATTATTTTTATTTGATAGCAAAACGCTGGTTTTGCTCTTTTTCTTCTTGTGGAATAATTATAGTCTAGGGAAGTTGGCTTGTAAAGGACTTTCTAGCTTATCGAATTAAATTATTTGCGGGATGATCGGAGGGGAAAAGGAGTTAGCAGATCGCTTGATACTACACGAGATTTTTTGCGCTCTTTGGTGGACTTTTTTAGAAGAATAAATTATAATAGCATAATGAGAGGTTATTAAAAAATGAGTAAGAAAGAGAAGAAAATTTTGCGTAGTTTTATGATGATCACGCAGATCAGTATTACAATGCTCGTGCCGATCTTTATTAGCGGTTGGCTGGGCACTTGGCTGAATCGTCTGTTTGGTACACAGATCATATTTCCGTTCATGTTGTTGTTAGGAATCGGGGCTGCGTTCAAAAATGTATATATATTAACCAAGTCCTTTTATGAGGCTGACATGAAGAAAGAGCATGAGCAGCTTGATTACATGAAAGGACTCACCGAGAAGCGGGAGGAAGCAGCGGGAGAGCATGAAACAGGTAAAACAGGTACTAAAGGAATTGATGATTAGTTCTATTCTGTGGACAGCCATTGTTACGCTGCTTTTTGTAATTATCAGTCGAGGCAGAGTTTCGATGTTATTTGGAGGGCTGTTTGGTGGTGCGGCGGCATTAGTTCTTTTGTGGCATATGTTTCGCCACCTGGACATTGCGCTTGATATGGATCCGGCGCATGCATCCAGACATGCGCAGCTTGCATCGCTGCAGAGATTGGTGATCATGGCGGTTACGCTGGCGGTATGCATGATATTTTATGAATATGTACATCCGATTCCGGCGATACTGACGTTGTTTGGAGTCAAGGTCAGTGCATTATCGTATCCGAAAATGCACCCGCATTATGAAAAATTATTTAAAAAATAGATATGTATTGCAGATATTCTGTTGTTTTATTTTATAGGAGATTGCGGTTGTGCGGTGCAATGTATCGTGAAACGTTGATTTTCGCTTTGTAATGAAATGGTAAACAAGAGATATTTGCCTGTATATATAATTTATTCTATAGAAAGGGAAGGTGAGAATGTGGGAAGTGGCGTCTTTTGTATGCCGTTTGATTCCTTTGCAAACAATGTGTTTTTGGCAAAGGGAAATGAGCAGCAGGTAGACTTTTTTATCCATGGATATACGAAATTCAAGTTTTTCGGTTCAGATGTGTATCTGACTACGACGCATATATCCATGATCATTGTAATCGCTGCACTGCTTATTTTTGCTGTTTTTGCAAATCGTGCGATTCGTAAGGCGACTCCGGATCAGGTGCCGGGACCGTTTCTAAATGTGGTCGAGCTGATTGTAGAATCGCTGGATGGCATGGTGGCAGGTTCCATGGGCGCGAGCAAGGCACCGAAGTTTCGTAACTATGTTGGCGCTTTGTTTTTATTTATTTTGGCGTGCAACTTGTCCGGTTTGCTGGGGCTTCGACCGCCGACAGCAGATTACGGTGTCACATTTCCGTTGGCGATCATTACTTGGGTGATGATTCAATACAACGGTTTTAAGTACCAGAAATTCGGTAAGATTAAGGGATTGTTTGAACCGATCTTTCTGTTCTTTCCAATGAACTTGATCAGTGAATTTTCCACACCGGTTTCTATGTCTCTCCGTTTGTTCGGTAATATTTTATCCGGAACGGTTATGACGGGATTGATCTACGGATTATTGCCAAAGGTTTTGACATTAATCTGGCCGGCTGCATTGCACATTTATTTGGATGTATTTTCCGGTGCGATTCAGACGTATGTATTTTGTATGTTGACGATGTGCTTTGTCTCGGATGCGATTGGGGATCAGGCATAAACAAAAAAGTGAAGAAGTGCGGATAGGCACTTTAGAAATGGAGGATTATTATGAATATTGATAACGATGGATTGGTTTTGATGGGTTCTGCTATTGGTGCAGGTCTTGCGGTTATTGCCGGTATCGGACCTGGTGTAGGACAGGGTATTGCTGCCGGTTACGGTGCTTCTGCAGTAGGACGTAATCCGGGTGCGAAAGGTGACGTTATGTCAACAATGCTTCTTGGACAGGCAGTAGCAGAGACAACAGGTTTGTATGGTCTGGTAGTTGCTTTGATCCTGTTATTCGCGAACCCACTTTACGCAAAGCTTCATTAATCAATGCAAGTGCCGGCATCCGGTACTATTTTTCGATGGAAAAATGACCGGAAGATGGCGTAAGCATTTGGTGGAAGACTCTAGCGGAAAGGAGGCACTAACGTGAGCGGAGTAATTCAGGTTGCACTGAGCAGTGGACTGGGCGATTATATTTTTGGTTTAGATCCACAGTTATTAGTAGACTCAGCGATTACCATATTAGCAATGTTTTTTGTATTTTTGCTTCTGTCCTATCTGTTGTTTAATCCGGCGAGAAATCTGATGGAGAAGCGGCAGGAAGGCATTCGTGAGCAGATGGAAACGGCAGCGCGCGAGAAACAGGATGCAATTCAATTCAAAGCAGAATATGATGAAAAAATAAAAAATGTGCAAAAAGAGACGGATGAGATCCTGAGCGAAGCGCGTAAAAAGGCACTCAAGAAAGAAAGTGTCATGTTAGAAGAAGCGAGGGAAGAAGCCGCACAGATCGTTGCCCGTGCAAATCGAGAAGTTGAACTGGAGAAGAGCAAGGTCAAGGATGAAATGAAACAGGAAATCATTAATGTCGCAACGGCAATGGCTGGTAAAATCGTTGCATCTTCTTTGGACGAAAGCAAACAGTCACAGTTGCTTGCAGACACTTTGGAAGAGATGGGTGATGAGACATGGCTAAGTTAGTATCAAAGACATACGGCGAAGCCTTGTTTGAGGTTGCCGTGGAAGAGGGAACGATTGATTCCACTCTGGAGGAAGTGCAGATCGTGCTTGATGTGATCGAAGCGAATGAGCAGTACATCAAGCTGCTGACACATCCAAAGCTTCCGGTTGAGCAGAAAGTCTCACTGGTAGAGCAGGTGTTTGCTGGCAAAGCATCCGATACGCTGACAGGATTCATGGTCACTATCGTTGAAAAAGGACGTTTTTCGGAAATCGAAAAGATTTTGACGTATTTCATTGATAAGGTTCGTGAATACAAAAAGATCGGCGTAGCATATGTGATATCGGCTGTCGAACTGTCTAAGGATGAGAAGCAGGAGATCGTGCAGAAATTATTGAACACGACATCTTATGTGGAGTTCATCATGAACTATTCTGTGGATGCATCCCTGATCGGTGGCGTGGTGATCCGTATCGGAGACAGAGTGGTAGACAGCAGTATCAGATCAAAGCTGAATCGAATGGCAAAAGAGTTGTCGCAGGTTCAGTTGACGAATTAGAATAAACAGAAAGAAGGTGCGAGTGTATCATGAATTTGAGACCTGAGGAAATCAGCTCAGTCATTAAAGAGCAGATTAAAAACTACAGTACCAAATTTGAAGTAGCAGATATAGGTATTGTAATACAGGTTGCCGACGGAATTGCCCGTATTCATGGCTTAGAGAAAGCGATGCAGGGTGAACTGTTGGAATTTCCTAATGAGATATATGGCATGGTATTGAACTTGGAAGAAGATAACGTAGGTGCGGTTCTTTTGGGTGATCATAAAAACATCAATGAAGGCGACACCGTAAAGACGACAGGTCATGTTGTTGAGGTGCCGGTTGGAGATGCCATGCTCGGACGTGTAGTGAATGCGCTGGGACAGCCGATTGACGGCAAAGGACCGATCAAAACCGATAAGTCCAGACAGATCGAGCGTGTGGCATCCGGTGTTATCGCACGTAAATCCGTAGACACACCGCTTCAGACAGGTATTAAGGCGATTGACTCCATGGTACCGATCGGAAGAGGACAGCGTGAGTTGATCATTGGTGACCGCCAGACCGGTAAAACCGCGATCGCGATCGACACGATCATTAATCAGAAAGGACAGGACGTAAAATGTATTTACGTAGCGATCGGACAGAAAGCGTCAACGATTGCCAACCTTGTGAAAAAATTAGAAGAATATGGAGCGATGGATTATACCACGATCGTTGCAGCAACAGCGAGTGAGTTAGCACCGCTTCAGTATATTGCACCATATTCCGGATGTGCAATTGGTGAGGAATGGATGGAGAACGGCGAAGATGTATTGGTTGTGTATGATGACTTAACCAAACATGCTGCGGCATATCGTACACTTTCCTTGCTGCTTAAGCGTCCGCCAGGACGTGAGGCATTCCCTGGAGATGTATTCTATCTGCATTCCAGATTGTTGGAGCGTGCAGCGAGATTGTCAGATAAGCTGGGCGGTGGTTCATTGACGGCATTGCCGATCATTGAGACGCAGGCAGGCGATGTATCTGCCTATATTCCAACAAATGTTATTTCTATCACAGATGGACAGATCTATTTGGAAACAGAGATGTTTAATGCTGGTTTCCGACCTGCAGTCAATGCCGGTTTGTCAGTATCTCGTGTAGGAGGTTCTGCACAGATCAAAGCGATGAAGAAGATTTCCGGACCGATCCGTATCGAGCTTGCGCAGTATCGTGAGCTGGCGGCATTTTCGCAGTTTAGTTCGGATCTCGATCCTGAGACGAAGGAGCAGTTGGCGCAGGGCGAGCGTATTCGTGAGATCCTGAAACAGGATCAGTACAAGCCGATGCCGGTTGAAAATCAGGTTATCATTATCTATGCGGCGACCAAGAAGTACTTGATCGATGTAGAAGTAGATGACATTATGGACTTTGAAAAAGGATTGTTTGAGTATATCGATACGAAATATCCGGAAGTCCCTGCTTCCATTCGCGAGGACAAAGAGATCAAGGAAGACACAGAGAAGAAACTGATCCAGGCAATCGAGGAGTTTAAAGCAGAGTTTGAAAAATAGTTTCGAGGGGAGGTAAGAGACAATGGCGTCAATGAGAGATATCAAACGGCGTAAAGAAAGTGTCCAAAGTACCGGACAGATTACCAAAGCGATGAAACTTGTTTCCTCTGTCAAGCTGCAGAAAGCAAAAGTCGGTGCAGAAGTATCAAAACCTTATTTTGATGCGATGTATGAGGCTGTGGCAGCGATGATCGCCAAGTCCGGGGAAATGTCCCATCCGTTTTTGCAAAAAAGCCGGTCTGACAAAAAAGCAGTGATCCTGATCACATCGAACCGCGGATTGGCAGGTGGTTACAACTCGAATGCAGTGAAACTGTTGACGAAAGACGAACGTTTTACTACGGAAAACACAGTGGTCTATGCAGTTGGTACAAAGGGTCGTGACAGCGTGGAGCGTGAGGGTTACACCATAGCCGGAGATTATTCGGAGGCGATCAACGAACCATTATATGCAGATGCATCGGAGATTGGCAAAGAAGTTTTGAGCAAGTTTACGATGGGGGAGATCGGAGAGATTTATCTGATCTATACGATCTTTAAGAACACGATGGTACAGATCCCTACGATGATGAAACTGCTTCCAATCGACGCATCCGATATTACAGCAGATGCGGAGGACGTAGAAGAGAACCCGATCGATCGCATCACGTTGATGAATTATGAGCCGGCACCGGAAGAAGCATTAAATGCGATTATTCCAAAGTACGTGAACAGCCTGATCTTTGGCGGACTTGTGGAGTCACATGCCAGTGAAAACGGTGCACGTATGCAGGCAATGGATTCGGCAACGAGTAATGCGGAAGAGATGATCAGTGACTTGTCGCTAAAATATAATAGAGCCCGTCAGGCATCTATTACACAGGAATTGACGGAGATTATCGCAGGAGCATCCGCGATTTCATAGCAAAATAAAAAGGAGAAATTAAATGGCAGAATTAAATGTTGGTAAGCTGACGCAGATCGTCAGTGCCGTTATCGATATTAAATTCCCAGAGGGCAAACTGCCGGAGATTAACGAGGCAATCAATGTCCCGTTGAAAGATGGTGGAAAGCTCGTAGTGGAAGTGGCACAGCATTTGGGTGATGACACAGTTCGTTGTATTGCCATGGGACCAACCGACGGTTTGGTTCGCGGTATGGAAGCACATGCAACGGGCGCACCGATTTCTGTACCGGTAGGCGAAGCTACATTGGGACGTATCTTTAATGTGTTAGGTGAGCCAATTGATGAAAAACCGGCACCGGAAGGGGTGAGATATGACCCGATCCACAGAAAAGCGCCGGCATTCGATGAGCAGTCGACAGAAACGGAGATTTTGGAAACCGGAATCAAGGTCGTTGATCTGCTTTGCCCTTACCAGAAAGGTGGTAAGATTGGTTTGTTCGGTGGCGCCGGAGTAGGTAAAACCGTATTGATCCAGGAGTTGATCACAAATATCGCGCAGGAGCACGGTGGATATTCCGTATTTACCGGTGTAGGTGAGCGTACTCGTGAAGGAAATGACTTGTATTATGAAATGATCGAGTCAGGTGTTATTGATAAAACGACGATGGTATTCGGTCAGATGAACGAGCCACCTGGAGCGCGTATGCGAGTAGGTCTTACAGGACTTACCATGGCAGAGAATTTCCGTGATCGTTCCGGAAAAGATGTCTTATTGTTTATTGATAATATTTTCCGTTTCACACAGGCTGGATCAGAGGTATCTGCGTTGCTTGGACGTATGCCAAGTGCCGTAGGTTATCAGCCAACGCTGCAGACGGAGATGGGTGCATTGCAGGAGAGGATCACCTCAACGAAAACAGGATCTATCACATCAGTACAGGCGGTTTATGTGCCGGCGGACGATTTGACTGATCCGGCTCCGGCAAATACATTCGCACATTTGGACGCAACAACTGTACTTTCGCGTGCGATTTCCGAGCTTGGTATTTATCCGGCAGTAGATCCGTTGGAGTCAACATCACGTATCCTCGATCCGCATATTGTCGGTGAGGAACACTATAAAGTGGCTCGTGGCGTGCAGGAGATTTTGCAGAAATACAAGGAATTGCAGGATATTATCGCAATTCTTGGTATGGACGAGTTGTCAGAAGAAGACAAGATCGTTGTAAATAGAGCGCGTAAAGTGCAGCGTTTCCTGTCGCAGCCGTTCCATGTAGCAGAGCAGTTTACAGGCCTGCCGGGACAGTACGTACCGGTTAGTGAGACGATTCGTGGATTCCAAGAGATTTTGGATGGTAAGCACGATGATATTCCGGAGAGCTATTTCTTGAATGCCGGAAATATTGACGAGGTAGTGGCCAGAATGGCTTCCAAATAAGAAAGGAGGGTCATATGGCGGACAAAACATTTACTTTGCAGATCATATCTCCGACCCGAATCTTTTTTGACGAGGAAGTGGACATGGTTGAAATGCGGACAACAGAAGGTGAGATCGGTGTGCTGGCGGGACATATCCCACTTACGGCAATTGTTGAACCGGGTGTTGTCAAGATCCATCAGGAAGGCAAAGTACGTGAGGCGGCTTTGCTGGATGGATTTGTGGAAATTCGCGGCAATAAGGTTACAGTGCTTGCGGAAGCCTGCGAGTGGCCGGATGAGATCGATGTGCACCGAGCAGAAGAGGCAAAGCTCCGCGCAGAACGTCGTATCGGAAGCGGTGAGAAACAGGTAGACATGGTACGCGCAGAATTAGCACTCAAAAAGGCACTGACGAGAATTAATCTTGTCAGCACGCTAGATAAATAATGCAGTGCGATGCAATGCTCGTGCCTGAACAATGCATAGTGAACGCAGAGTAGGTTAATACGATAAGCAGTTTTGGTATTCTCATTCGAGAATATCAAAACTGTTTTTTGCTTTATAGGAAACTTTTCATACCGGAAGTTAGAGCTGCTTATCAAGGGGGGGCCAAAAGTGGCAGAAATGTGTCAAATGTAAATTCGTATAAACCGCATAAATACTGTACGAAAACGGTTGAGAAATAGAGAAGAATATCATATAATAAAAGGTAACATAGAAATGAAAATTAATGTCGTACAATCGGCATGGAAAAGAGGAGCGTATGAAAAAAAGAAGACAGCCATGGGCGCGTGTATTAGCATTAGCACTAGCTGCCGCAATGATAATGCCACAGAGCATGGATGCTGCGGCTGCTGCCAAGAAGAAGGTGAAGCTAAACAAAACGAAAGTTGTTTTAAAAGTTGGTAAAAAGACTACGTTAAAGCTAAAGAACAACAAGAAAAAAGTAAAATGGTCCAGCAATAAAAAGAGGGTAGCGACCGTTACGAAAAAAGGTGTTGTCAAGGCAAAGAAAAAAGGAACTGCTAAGATCACTGCTAAAGTTGGCAAGAAAAAATATGTCTGCAAAGTAACGGTAAAAGCAGCTGCCACTAAAAAAAGCAATAAAAATACAAACCGTAAGAATAACAGTTCGAAAACGAATGGCGGTACACAGAAGGTGAACGGTACACCAGGTAAGAATGTAGCACTAAATGGGGATATCTTTCAGATTGGAGGACGCAATCTGACACTTGGTATGACATTGGCACAGGTGCACACGGTATTGGGTTCACTTTCGACGGATATATTGCGTTCGGAAAAATCTCCACAGGGATTTGATGTCCTTGCATTCCGACCAAACGGTAACAACTCCAGCGTTTCGCGCGATGACAAATTTAGTACATATATTTTGCTGTATCTGAAAAGCGGCAAGGTCGTAGGTATTTGTGGTATCAGTAAATCAATGGCATATGGTTCTTTAGTAAAAGCGGGAACCAGTGCAGCTGCTTTAGAATCGTCAAGTGCTTGGTCATCGGTAGAATGGTATGCAGCACATAACGATAAACACAAAGATGGAGAAGGAGCCTATTCCACAGAGACTTCCAATGCGAATGTGCTGGCGTTTGTAGATTATTATGGAACCCAGACGACTTACTGTATACAGGCGTTTGATAAAGCCTATTCTATTGATGGAATGACCAATCTTTCCAGTCAGGATGCGTCATGTACGTACAGCGATGCAGTGGTAAAGGCGATGGCAACAGAGAGTGGCGAGCTGATCAATGCATATCTCACTTTTTATGGAATGCGTTCCCTTGCGATCAATTCAAAATTAAGTGGTGTGGCACAAAGCTACAGCAACACGATGGCAAAAGCCGGTGTAACAGATGCGGCAGACATGACCAGAAGCAGTTCTGAGATTAAATCGGCGATCGTCGGCGCAGGTTTACAGTGCGGACAGTGGGGTGAGCGAATTATGGCCAACAATATGGATGCCATTGGTTTTGCAAATTCTGCTGTGCAGAGTCAGGCGGCAAGAGCGCAGCTTTGCGATGAAGAGGGACTTGGCGTTATGGGGATTGGAAGTGCAGCATATTTTGAAAATGGTGACGATGTGTTTTACACATATTTGGTCATTGACTTTGTAGATTGTGCGAGAGTGGCATTTTAGAGTAGCTGGGATGAAATCCGTGATTTTAATGTTGTGCCTGTGGCGAATACAAAAACTGACAAGCCAGCGGGCAGAGAAAGGAATGTGGAAATAGCATGAAAAAAGAGAGAAAGAAATGGATGAGCCTTGTGCTTGCCGGAGCGTTAGTGATCACATCGGTGTTTGTACCGGGGCAGCAGACTGATGCCAAGGCAAAGGTCAAGCTAAACAAGAAAAAGCTTGTATTGACTGTTGGTAAAAAGGCTAAATTGAAGGTGAAAGGGACCAAAAAGAAAGTAAAGTGGTCTTCTTCGAAGAAAAAAATTGCGACAGTAACTAAGAAGGGTGTTGTCAAAGCGAAGAAAAAAGGAACGGCTAAAATTGTTGCCAAAATCGGCAAAAAGAAGTATACCTGTAAAGTTGTTGTCAAGGCAAAGAAAAAGGCGAAAGTTACGTCTAAGCCAAAAGCTGTGGCAAAAGTAACTGCTAAGCCAAAAGCTACGGCGAAAGTAACTGCTAATCCGGGAACTTTACCAAGCAAGAATCCACAGGTATCCGATAATCCTTCGCAGACAACGCAACCTTCAGAAGAGGGAGATCCAACGACAGCGAAGATTATTTTGAATGATAATGTCGCAACGACGTGGAATGCATACCACAGACCGTTGAAGGATGTAACAGTAACCGAAGCGGCAACGATCCGAATTGGTTACACAGATATTTTTGACGGCTCTTTGTATTATACGAATACTTACGGTAGAGAGATGTCTTTGGATGAACTGAAAAGTCACGAAGGAGAAGAGTTTGGACAAGGTTTTTGGAAAAATCATCCTAGAAATGATCAGTCTTTTACTTTGCAGACAGGTACGGTAAATACGATTTATGTGCGTTTGGTTGATAATATGACAGAAACCGTATATTATTTGAATTCGGATAAGATCATAGTACAGGGAGCGGCACAGAAGACACCGGAGCCATCTGCAAGTGCAGCACCAAGTGCGACACCAACGAGTGGCACTACCAGTACTCCGACGCCGGCACCAACGAATGCGCCAACCGGTACCCCAACGTCAGCTCCAAGCAAAACGCCGTCAGTGACGCCAACAGCAGCACCAAGTTCATCAGGACTGACGGTAGGAAACAGACAGCTTTCGGTTGGAATGACAAAGACAGCGTTTAATAATGCACTGGCAAGTAAGTCGACTGACGTGAAACGTGAAGAAAAATCTCCACAGGGATTTGATGTGATTGCATTTCGTGAGAATGGCAATAATTCCAGCCTGAGCGGCAACCAATATGATCAGAAATATAGCACTTATATTTTGGCGTATTTGTCAAATGATGAAGTGATCGGAATTACAGCAATTGCGCCGGGAATGTCTTATGCGGGCGAGGTATCTTATGGAACGCCGGCGAGTACATTAGCATCGAATGGCTGGACCAGCGTTGACTGGTATTTGGCAGGCAGTGCAGCCGGTGCATATACAAAGACGATCAAGGGAACGGAAGTTATCGCATTTGTGGATGCACTCGGAAGCAACCAGGTATATTGTATTCAGGCATTTAGCGACAACTTTTTGGTGGATGATATGACAAATGTCAGTAAAACGACATTGCAACCGCAGTTAAATTATCCGGCAGAGGTGCAGACCGCAATGGCAACCGAAAGCGGAGAACTTTTGAATGCATATTTGGTAAATCAGGGACAAAGCGCATTCCGTATTAATACGAAGCTTAGCGCAGCAGCCAAATCTTATAGCAGCGAGATTGTTTCAGCAGGAATTATTGATGCAATTGATGCATCAAGATCCAGTAGTGATATTAGATCGTCGATCCGTGCCGCAGGGATAGCACCTGGCGCATGGGGAGAGCGTGTTTTGATCGGCAACATGGATGCTATCGGATTTGCTAACAGTATGATCGAGAGCAGTGGTGCCAGAGCATTATTATGGAGTGGAGATTACGCTGTTATGGGCCTGGGCGCCGGTGCATATAATGACGGAACAGTGTATTATCCAAACCTTGTTATTGATCTTATCGATAAGGTAAAATTAATTTAAGTAAAAGAGGATGACATCATGGGTAAGGAAGTAAAAACCAATGCGATGAGAATGTTGGATCGGCAAAAGATTCCGTATGAGTTGATGAATTATGAATGTGAAGAATTTGTTGACGGAATGGATGTCGCTGACAAACTTGGGCAGGATTACGAAATGACATTTAAGACTTTAGTTACATTGGGCAAGAGCGGCAACTATTATGTATATGCAATACCGGTGCATCGTGAGCTTGATATGAAAAAGGCGGCACGTGCAGTTGGTGAAAAGCATGTGGAAATGGTGCCGGTCAAAGAGATCAACAAAGTGACCGGTTATATTCGCGGAGGATGTACTCCGATCGGTATGAAAAAGCAGTATACAACAGTGATTCATGAGAGTGCAAAACAGCAGGACAAGATTGCTGTGAGCGGAGGAAGAAGAGGCGTACAGATCCTTCTGCAGCCGGAGGATTTAGCGAAGGCATCCGGGGCGACTTTTGCGGATATTATTAAAGAAGAGTGAGGTATTAAATGTAACTGTTGAAAGATAGTTGGAGGAAGGAGAAAGAAGTGAAAAAGAAATTGTGCACAAGAGCTTGGTGCGGCGTGCTGGCGGCGGCATTAGTGGTAACTTCCACATCATCGGTTATGCTCGCCGAGGCAGCAAAGGCGCCAAAGCTCAACAAAAAAACGATAACTTTGCGCGCTGGGGCCAAAAAACAGCTCAAAGTGAAAAATTTAAAGAAAAAGCAGAAGGTAAAGTGGAAATCCAGTAAGAAAAAAATAGCGACAGTCAGTAAAAAAGGACTGGTAAGGGCGAAAAAGATAGGAATAACAAAAATTGTTGCAAAAGTAGGCAAAAAGAAATTGGTTTGTCACGTTCGAGTATTGCCGAAAAAGATAGTTATTAGGAGACCAAAACCAATGCCTGTTGCCACTCCGGTGCGGGTAGTGACACCGAAGCCAACCGCAATGGTACAACCATCAGAGACAACCAATGTTAGACCGACTATGGATGTGACGGCAAAACCGACTATAGCTCCAACGGTGAAACCAACGATGGTGCCGACAGTGAAACCAACGACAGCGCCGACCGCAACGCCAACGGCGAGTCCAAGCAGCGCACCGACAGCACCTGCACGGACAACAACTCCGAGCCCGAGTGCCGTACCAATAGTGAAGCCAACAGCGAGTCCAAGTACTGCACCGACAACAAAACCGACAGCAACATCAACGCAGACGGCGAAGCCAAGTGCAGGTCCGACCGCAACGCCAACGAAAATGCCAAGTGCAGCGCCGCTGCCGACACCTGCACGGACAACAACTCCGAGCCCGAGTGCCGCACCAATAGTGAAGCCAACAGCGAGTCCAAGCACTGCACCGACAACAAAACCGACAGCAACACCAACGCAGACAGCGAAGCCAAGTGCCACACCGACAGCAACACCAACGCAGACAGCGAAGCCAAGTGCCACACCGACCGCGACACCAACGCAGACGGCGAAGCCAAGTGCAAGTCCGACGGTGACACCGGCACCAACACCAAGTGCAGCACCGCAACCAAGTGCCACACCGACAGCAACGCCAACGGTAAAACCAACAGCAAAACCGACCGCGACACCAACGGTAAAACCGACCGCGACACCAACGGTAAAACCAACAGCAACACCAACGGTAAAACCGACAGCAACGCCAACGGTAAAACCGACAGCAACGCCAACGGTAAAACCGACCGCGACACCAACGGTAAAACCGACAGCGACACCAACGGTAAAACCAACCGCGACACCAACAGTAAAACCGACAGCGACACCATCCGGGAATGCAGGACAAAATGTTAACCTGAATGGAAAAAAAGCGTTTACGATTGCTGGTTACCAACTTGCTTTGGGATTGACCAGAGATGAAGTAAACACGGTACTTGGATCATTAAAAACAGATGTTAAACGTACCGCAAAATCGCCACAGGGCTTTGATGTCATTGCATTCCGTGCTGGTGGTAATGATACTGATAAGAGTTTTGATGAAAAACACAGCACATATATTTTGATCTACCTGAAAGATGATATTGTAGTTGGTATTAGCGGTAATGCGTCATCAATGAATTTTGATGGAACAGTGTCATATGGAACATCTGCAGCTACGTTGGTTTCTAATGGATGGGTTGATGTAGACTGGTACAAAACAACAGCCGGTGATGCGGCAGCATACAGTAAGGATGTCGACAATGCAACGATCATTGCATTTGCGGACGCTTATGGAGATGACAAGGTATACAGCATTCAGATCTTCAACAATGCATATTCGATCGCAGATATGACGCAGTGTACAGAGACAACGCTGCCAATGCATTATTCTACGGATGTGTTGACAGAAATGGAAACAGAGACCTTCGAAATTTTAAATGCATATTTGGTCAACACCGGAGTACGTGATGCGGATGTCAAAGCGATACGCAAAAACACAAAGGTTTCTAATGTGGCACGTGCGTATAGCAAAAAGATTGCAGATGGTGGGCAGACTGATGCGGCCGATGTCGAAAGAGATTCAGCACAGATTAAGACAGCATTGAAGAACGCAGGAATATCATTCGACAAATGGGGCGAGCGCATTTTGATTGGCAATATGGATGCCATTGGATTCGCGAATAGCGTTATCGAAAGCAACGATGCACGTAACACGCTGATCAGTGCAAATTACGCAATCTGTGGTATCGGAGCAAGTGTCTACACAGAGAGTGCAGGTAAGGCTGTTTACTATCCAAATATGGTAATTGACTTTATTGACAAGATATCCACTCTGTAATCTGCTTTCGAATCAAAAGAGGCTATGATCTGTCAGTGACTATTTGTCAAAAAACTGCAGAAAAATACGGAAATAATATGTAAAAAAAGGCAATAAAATGTAAAATTTTATTGCCTTTTTTGATAAAATATGTTATTATAAGTTTACAAAAATGTTTTAGTAAGAATAAAAATGCGATTGAGCAATTATCGCAGATTATTCATTGAACTACATTGGAAATGACTACAGAAGACATTTTCAAAATCGGTCCATATGCAGGAGGCAGACAAAAAAGGTGAGGGCTGTCGCTGCGTATGCCCGGTATATATGAGCGCATGTATATAAGGTGGTAGGAGTACATAAGTATTAACACAACGGATAGTCTATATTATTCGTTGTACTGGGTGGGAGCAGATTGAAACATACAGTGCGTGAAGAGAAGCAATCCGAAAGGGTTGCTTTTTTCATTACAAGCTCTGTAAGGAGTAATAAAGCCCTGCAACGTCAAATCAAGCTATCCAAAGCCGAATAAAGTTCTGTAAAGAGTTTTCCACGCAAGACATCAGGAGCTCTTTTGACACCTTGGAAATATAATGGTAATATGTCAATGCAAAATTATCTGTTCAAACGACAGAAGTTTGAGTTAAGTAGTGAGGATCCGAGGTAAGAGTAAATGGAGGACAAGCATGATTAATATAGGAAAAAAATGTTTAGCTGCGTTATTGGCGGCATCCATGGTATTTGGAGTAACCGGCTGTGGCAGGCAGAAAAAAGCGAAGAAACCATATGTGCAGTCAACAGCAGAAGTTAAGAACGGTACTGCTAAGGCAGAAGGAAAAGGTAAGCAGCAGTCAGAGGTTCCGCTGATCATTGGCTGTGGCAGACTTGATAAAAATTTCAATCCGTTTTTGGCACAGGCTGCGTCTGATGAACAGGTCATGAATTTGACGCAGACCAAACTGTTTGACACGGATCGCGCCGGTCGGCTGGTGGAAAAGGGGATTGATGGAGAGCTTCGTGAATACAACGATGAGAACTATACGTATTATGGAATTGCGGATATTAAAAAGGCACGACGTACCAAAGCGAACTATACGGTATATCGTATTACGATCCGAGATGATCTTCTGTTTAGTGACGGCCAGCCGATCACTATTGACGATGTGATTTTTTCGCTTTATGCATTTTGTGACAATGATTATGACGGCAATGTGCAGCTAAAAAGCAGTAATATCCGTGGGCTGCTGAATTATCAGGCAAATAATGCTCAGGCAGAATCGTATACGGACAAGCAGGTGAAAAAGTATATTCGTAAGAAGCCGGCAGCACTGCAGAAATGGATGCAGAAGCATAGCAGCGATGAGAGCGGGTATGAAAGTGCGCTCGAAAGGCAGGCGCGTTATTTGATGGCGAAGCAGGCAAAGAAAAAAACGAGGGTAAACAGTATCGAAGGAATCAAACGCCTTAATGATTACGAATTGCGTATTTATACAACAGGCTATGACAGCAGATTTGAGGAAAAGCTGCAGATTCCGATCTGCCCGCTGCATTATTATGGAGATACAACAAAATATAGTTATAACGCAAATAAGTTTGGATTTAAGAGAGGAGATCTCTCTGCAATTCGCGCTAATAAGAGTTCACCGGTTGGAGCCGGAGCGTATCGATTTGTGAAATATGACAGTGGAATTGCATATTTCATGGCGAATGAGCTGTATTATCAAGGCTGCCCAAAAATCACGTACGTGCAGCTAAAGGATCTCACAAAACTGTTTAAGGATGAGGATCTGACCGGAGCGAAAATTGCCGATGAGATGAAAGGACAAACAGTAGATGTGGCATCTTTGGCTTTGACTCAGTCTGACCTTGAGGCAATTGGTGAAATCAACGGAAATGGGAAAATGTCCGGCAATGAGATCAACACCTGTCAAAGTGCCAATGCATCATATGCATATTGGGGTCTCAATCCATACCGGGTATGCATAAATAATGAGCCGTTTAGTGAGCAATCAGCGGCTTTACGGCATGCGATCGCCATGGTAGTTAGCGCATGTCGGGGAGTGCAGATGGAAACAGAAGGTGCAAAACTTACCAGTGTAAATGCACAGGCGGCAAAGGATTCGTGGTTGTCTCCGGAGCAGCCAAATAAGGATAAACTTTGCTATGCAGAGACGCCGGATGGCAAAGAGCAGATCTATAAGACAGATGATGCGGTTGATCAAAAGCGGGAAGAGGCACAGCAGACTGCACTTAAATGGTTGGAAAAAGCGGGATATACAGTAGAAGATGGCAAAGTAACTGCAGCTCCTGCGGGTGCAAAGACGTTGTTTTCAATGGAATTAGCCGGTGGAACGGATACAGTCGGATATCAGCTGGCCACGGCGGTTGCGAGTGATCTGCAAGGGATTGGCATTACAATACAAATTCATACTACAACAGTAGATAAACTGAATAAGAAAGTCGCAAATCTTCGCCGCGGAAATGTATTTGCCAAGAAATCCTCAATAGCATTGTGGTACGCCGAGGAAGAGATGAGCAGCAATCCGGATCTTGCAGAGAGATTTGCATTTTTGGAAAATGCAGAGCTGATGAAAGCGATCAACAAGTCCGATCAAACCATAAACAAGGAAAAGCAGAAAAAATGGACACAAAAAGCGTTTGACGAGATTTATGCAATGATAGTGGAAGTACCTGTTCACCAAAAGAGTACGACAATGTTATATAGCAGCAGCCGTATCCGTTCGAAGTCTATGACAAAAAATACGACAATGTTCTATAGCTGGATGCGAGAAATTCAAAATATAGATATGCAGGCAGAAAATTAGGATTTTGTGATGGGAATGTGCCGGATGCCGGTTAAAAGATGATAGTGCGTGTCGATTTTGCCAGATGTTGGCTAAAAGATGATGGTGGTTGTCGATCTTGTCCGATGCCGGTTAAAAGATCATAGTGCTTGTCGATGTGACTATAAGGAGGGAATGGATGGATTTAAAAGTAGGCGATGTTATTAAAATGAAGAAATCACATCCGTGCGGAACAAATGCGTGGGAGCTTAGACGTGTAGGGATGGATATCCGCATTCGCTGCACCGGATGCGGCCACCAGGTAATGCTTCCGCGGAAGCAGGTAGAAAAGGCGTTCCGAGGATTCGTGTCCCGGAGTGGCCAATAAGCAGAAAAAAAGTTGTTGCAGAGGTTGTAAAGTTCTGCTATAATAGAAAAATGTGACATGTTAATTTTTCCTTGTTCTTTCCAATGGGGCATGTGTTTTGAAAGACACCGATTCCGAAAGTCACAGAGTCGCAGCCGGGAAAGAGCCAGAGACCAAAAGGAGGTACAGACGACTATGAACAAATATGAGTTAGCGTTAGTTGTCGATGCTAAGATCGAGGAAGATGCAAGAGTAGCAACTGTCGAGAAGGCAAAGGATTATGTAACCAAATTCGGCGGTACTATCACAGAGGTTGAAGAGTGGGGCAAGAAGAAACTTGCTTACGAGATTCAGCACATGAAAGAGGGCTACTACTACTTCATCAAGTTTGATGGTGAGGCAACTGTTCCGGGCGAGTTGGAGCAGGTTGTTCGAATCATGGACAATGTTCTGAGATACTTATGCGTTAGACAGGAAGCATAAGAAAGGAAGGTGTTTCCTTCATGAATAAGGTTATTTTATGTGGTAGATTGACCAGAGATCCTGAAGTTCGTTATTCTTCAGGAGAGAATCAGACAGCGGTTGCAAGATATACACTTGCGGTAGACCGTCGTTTTAAACGCCAGGGAGATGAGCAGACTGCAGATTTCATTAACTGTGTGGTTTTTGGCAGAGGGGCCGAGTTTGCAGAGAATTATCTTCATCAGGGCACTAAGATCATAGCTGAGGGTCGCATTCAGACAGGAAGCTATACCAACAAAGATGGACAACGTGTCTATACTACAGATGTTGTAGTGGAAAATCAGGAATTTGCGGAGAGCAAAGCAGCATCTGCAAATAATGCCGGCGGTTATCAGCAGGCAGCACCATCCAGACCAGAGCCGACACAGGCTGCAGGCGACGGATTTATGAATATTCCGGATGCCATTGAAGAGGAATTACCATTCAAGGTGTGATGGACTGATAGACACAAATTATTAAGGAGGTTTCGTAATGGCATACAATAAAGGCGATAACAATGCTTCAAGAAGAAGACCAATGCGTAGAAGAAAAAAAGTTTGTGCTTTCTGTGCAGACAAAGAGCATGATTATATCGACTACAAGGATGTAAATAAGTTAAAGAGATATGTCTCCGAGAGAGGCAAGATTCTTCCAAGAAGAATTACAGGTAACTGTGCAAAGCATCAGCGTGCGTTAACAGTTGCTGTTAAGCGTGCACGTCACGTAGCAATTATGCCTTATACAACTGATTAATTTTGGTTAGTTTATAGGAGCGATCATTATGAGCTTCTGCGATATGCAGAAGCTCTTTTTTTCTGATTTTTTGACCGCAATATCTATGAGCGGTGTGCCGCATCTCTTGCACGATAGTTGGAAGTATGCTAAGATAAAATATACGCAAATATGTATGTTTAGGGACATTATGAAGATGTGTACTAATGATAATATACGACTTGCAATTTAAAGGAGCAGCCGCAAATGAACCAAAAGACGAATAATAGAATGCAGATGTTGACTGCGATGGCAATTTTTATTGCAGCAGTATTTATCTGGGGGATTGTCCAGTGGCAAGCAACAGGTGTAAAAGAGCCAACTGTACAGAAAGCACTGGCAACACAGAAAAAAGTGAATAACGTGTCCGATAAAAAGGTGAATATAGAGGCACTAACAAAGATACTGCTTCAGGACATAAAATACGAAACGAAGCTTAATTTAATGGATGATAGCGTTGTGGAGGGAATCGTATCGTTGCAGAAAGATTCCAAAGCAGCTTTATATATGGGAGAAGGAACATATTCCGATGAAGTGCTGGTGGTCACCGCTTCCTCAGAAGAGAAAGCTAAGAAAGATCAGGGAGCAGTAGAACAACATCTCAAAGAGATGAAGCATTCCTTTGAAGACTATATTCCGAAACAGGCAGATAAGATTGAAAATGCGGTTATCATACGATGCGGAAAGTATGTTATTGCTTGCGTTACAGATGACTATGAGACCGCCCAAAATAAGATCGTGGATGCATTCGAGGCGGATAAATAGTATATACGGAAGAGGTTAGGTATGGGAAGGTTTAGGCAAGGGAAGATAATTGGTTTGGCGGTGGCAGTATGCTTGATTGTTATTTGCGGAGTCCTGTTATGGCGGGCAAAGCCTCACAAGACAGAAGAAACTCTGGTTATTTCTCATGCACTTAAGGAAGATAAAGGTTCTAATACAACACATAAAAAACAGGCTGAGAAGAACAGACAGACTCCGACAGCGATGCCGACAGCAACGCCGACAGCAACACCACAGGGTGGATATGCAGAAATTACGTCACATGACAAAATGAAGATATATGAGGACACGGCAACTGTTGTGATCGGAGATACCGGCTATGAACTTTATAACTATGTGCCATCCATTGCGTCTTCTTATGCAAAAGCAATTAATAAAGCGGCCAAACTGTATGGTCCTTCTGCAACAATTTATGACATCATTGTCCCAACGAGTGTAGGGATCACCATGCCGGACAATAAATTAGCACATGTTAATTCAACGCCGCAGGACAAGGCGATCAAGAAAATCTTTGCAAAGCTGGAAAAACCCGTGCAGACAATATCGTTGTATGATGCATTGATGCAGCACCGACAGGAGTATGTTTATTATCGCACAGATCATCACTGGACGTCCAAAGGGGCGTATTATGGATATGTGGGAATTTGCGAGAAGCTCGGCATTTCACCACATGCGTTATCAGAATATAAAAAGAAGAAATTTGGAAGTTTTATTGGTACATATTATGGTGACACCAATGGCGATAAAAATTTTCGCAAAGATGAGCTGGCAGCTTATTACCCGGTGAGCGATAAGATCAGCATGAAATATCAGAACGAATCCGGCAAAATAGTGAATGGACATGTTATTGTGGACTCGTCGAAATATGGAATCAGCAACAAATATTTGGCATTTTTGGAGGGGGATAATGCGTACACGGTGATCACCAATAAGAACATCAAGGATTCTTCCAGTTGTGTTGTGGTGAAAGAATCGTTTGGAAATGCACTTGTACCATATTTGACCGATCATTTTTCCAAAATATATGTCATTGACTATCGTTATTGGAATGGGAAGTTATCACATTTGGTAAAAGACAAAAAGATACAGAAAATCTTTTTTATCAACAACATTTCCATGACGCGCAATTCGTATCTGGTTGGTAAACTTAATCAACAGATTCGCTGATCTTTGTATGGTAACAAGGCAGAAGAGAGGATAACTATGGTATTTAGCAGTGTTGTGTTTTTGTTTTTATTTTTGCCGGCAGTGATCGCATTGTATATTATTTGTCCGGTAAAATTGCGTAATGGACTGCTATTTGCAGTTAGCTTGTTCTTTTATGCATGGGGCGAGCCGGTATATATATGGATCATGTTATTTTCTACGGTATTTGATTATACCAATGGTATATTGTTGGAATATTTTTTGGCGAATAAAGAGCGTTTTGTCAATTATCAAAAATATAGAAAGATTGTATTGACCGTATCTGTTGTAGGGAATCTTGGGATTCTCTGCTTTTTTAAGTACACGGAATTTTTGTTGACTTCATTGAGGGATCTGACGGGGACAGACATACATATATGGAAGCTTGCACTGCCAATTGGAATATCGTTTTACACATTTCAAACTATGTCTTACACAATTGACGTGTATCGGCAGAAAGTGAAAGCGCAGCATAACCTGATCGCATTTGGAATGTATGTCAGTATGTTTCCGCAGTTGATCGCAGGGCCGATCGTGCGGTATGCATCGGTGGAGCAGCAGATGAACGATCGTGTACTGGTTCCGGCCAAAATGGCAGCAGGTTTGCAGCGTTTTATTATCGGACTTGGCAAAAAGGTTTTGCTTGCAAATCAGATCGGTGCATTGTGGACAGAAATATCGACGCAGAAGACCGGGACGGTATTAGGAGCATGGCTTGGGGCCATTGCGTTTATGTTTCAAATATATTTTGATTTTTCGGGTTATTCGGATATGGCAATTGGACTGGGGCATATTTTCGGATTTACATTTTCGGAAAACTTCAAATATCCGTATATTTCAAAAAGTATTACGGAGTTTTGGCGTCGCTGGCATATAACGCTTAGCACATGGTTCCGTGAATATTTGTATATTCCGCTAGGGGGAAATCGACGGGGAAGAACCAGACAGATATGGAATTTGTTTGTAGTTTGGAGCCTGACCGGACTTTGGCACGGGGCGTCTTGGAACTTTGTATTGTGGGGCATTTATTATTTTATTTTGCTTACCATAGAAAAAATATTTTTAGGAGAAAAATTGGAACAATTGCCGGGATGGCTGCAGCATGGTTATACCTGTTTGATCGTTTTATTTGGCTGGGTGATCTTTGCCAATGAGAATATTGCGGATCTGGGACGTTATTTTCTTACAATGTTTGGTGCGAACGGAGCATTGTACAACCAGACAGCTATATATCAATGGTATACCCACATCCCTCTTTTGGTCGTATTGATCATTGGGTCAACAAAACTGCCTAAACAGCTGCTTCGTAAGGGCTGGACACGGCTGAAGCTTATAGATGCGATCTCGTCCCATCAGGAACAGATACGGTTTGTGGCGGCAAGTATATTTACGGTGTTGGTGTTGTATTGCAGTGTGGCATTTTTAGTAAGCGGATCGTATAATCCGTTTTTGTACTTCAGATTTTGAAAGTAGCATTGATCGCAGAGCAAAATCTCATGTTTTGTGAGCGGTCCTTTGCCGTGGAACGTCTGCGGAATGGAGGATTAGAATGAAACGTCACTGGTATATGATATATTTTGGGTTGATCATAGGAGGCTTGTTTACACTTGGCATAACCATGTTTATCAGACCGGCAAAACATTTTTCGGAAAACGAAAATCGTGTTTTGCAGCAGATCCCCGCATTTTCACTTAATAGTTTCGTGCAGGGACAATATCAGGAAAAATTAGAGAAAGGCGCAGATGACCAATTTCCCGGGAGAGATGGGCTTACGGCAACCGCATCTATATGCAAACGTATGATGGGGCAGAAGGATATTGGAGACACCTATTTGGGAAAAGATCATTATTATCTAGCCAAAAAGACCGAAGATTCTATAGATATGTTTCGCTATATGGAAAATCTGCGATATGTGGAATATGTGGGGAGTCAGAGAGCGTCAAAATCCACGCTGCTTCTTGTACCTGACGCCGGAACGATATTGGCAGACAAGTTGCCTGCGCAGGCACCGTTTTATCAGGCTGCGGCGCTGTATCGTGCTACCGGTTCGGTATGCAAGCAGACTACATTTGTAGACATTCGACAGGCAATGAATGAGCAGAAAAAGTCGGAACAATTGTATTACCGCACAGATCATCACTGGACCTTGGCAGGAGCTTATGTGGGCTATCAGCAGCTTTGTCAGCCGTTACACTTGACAAAACAGCCCTATGAGCATTTTAAGCCTAAGATGGTCAGCAAAAACTTTTTGGGAACATTACATTCCCGTGTGCTTGGTGCAGATGCCAAAGCGGATACGATCTATGCGGTGGATCATTTGCCGGAGATCTCTTCGGTGGTGTGCGATGGTAAGGAAAAGCACACGATCTATGATGTCAGCAAATGTAGTACAAAGGATAAATATGCGTACTTTTTTGGCGGAAATTATGGGGAAGTTACGATCAAGATGTCAGAACAAAATCACACAGGAAAGAATCTGATCGTGTTTAAGGATTCTTTTGCCAACTGTCTGGTGCCTTTTTTGCTGGAACAATATGATCAGGTAACTATGATCGATTTACGGTATTGCCGAAAATCTGTAATAAACATTCTACAGCAGAAGAAAGATGCGGAAATCTTATTTTTGTATGAAATGAGCAATTTTGCAGAAGATAATAATATATGGAAACTTACAAAATAGAAGGGTTGGACGAAAATCATATGTATAAAGGGAATGATGTATTCACATAGGGATTTCATGGTTAATATACGATCGGGCGCTACCTTTTTTTGGTAATCATGTAATATCATTTGACAAAATTTAATAATGTTGTTATAATTTGTAATGAAATGTAACATATTTGTAACAAATTACAGGTGAAAGGTATGGTAACTATCGTGATTAGAAAAAATTTAGTGAAGAAAGCAGCGGGGGTCAGTGTTGCTTGTGCACTTACTATAGGAATGAATGTTGTGATTGCAGGCCCGGAGGAGAGCGCCTTATTTCAGCAGATGGGGCTGATAAAAACAGCAGCAGGAGCTGAAGTTACGAATGCTACAGTCGCTCCGGCAATTGCACCGACACCAATATCTATTAATAATCAGAAACGTGTAACATTAAATCAAGTTGTTTCGGATGAGTTCGTAGGACCGATGCTTCCAAGTGCAACGCCGACAACAACGCCGGCACCAACGGAAAAGCCAACGGTAAAGCCTGTTGCCAAAAGATATCGCAGCCTGGTCTTATCCGTTGCTAAAGATTATGTTAATGTGCGTAAGAGCAGAAGTACAGACAGTAAGGTGATGGGGAAACTTCATCGTGGAAGTTCTGCAAAGATCTTAAAAGTAAAAGGTGACTGGGTTAAGATCCGTTCCGGTAAAGTAACCGGATATGTTAAGAAAGAGTACGTGGCTACAGGAGCTCGTGCAGAGAAATTGTCCACACGTTTTGGTAAGAATTACGCTGTTGTTAAAAAGGGAACAGATACCTTAAATGTGCGCGAAAAAAAGAATACAAAGTCCGATATCGTAACACAGATTACGGATGGAGATGATGCTATCGTGCAGAGTATCTCAAAGGACTGGGTAAAGATTAAGACAGACAGTGGAAAAGTTGGTTATGTGGCAAAAGAGTATGTGTCTACAACACTGAAATTTAAGCATGCAGTATCTGCAGCACAGAAGAAAGCTTCTGAGAGTGCAAAGTCAACATCTACGGCAAAGGAACCATCCGGCAAGAGCGGCAGCGCAGTTGTTAAGTATGCATTACAGTTTGTCGGCAATCCTTATGTTTGGGGTGGAACCAGTTTGACTGGTGGTGCAGACTGTTCCGGATTTACTATGAGAATTTATGAGAAGTTTGGATATAGCCTTCCACACAGCTCAGCAGCACAGGCCGGATATGGACGCAGCGTAAGTATGAGCAGCTTGCAGCCCGGAGATCTGTTGTTTTACAAACATGGCAGCAGCATTGGCCATGTGGCTATGTATATTGGTGGGGGACGTATTGTTCATGCAGCCGGCAAGAAATGGGGTATTGTGACAGCAAATGCATTTTATCGTACTCCATGCTGTGCCCGCAGAATCCTTGGTTGATCATATATAATGATCAAGATGTCAAAAGTTCAATTTCATCATATAATTAAAATACCGTAAAAACAAATTAAACAGCGCTTCCTCTATTAACTTCAGAGGAGGCGCTGTTTTGTTGTTCTTTATTATTGCAGGATAAGCGTTGGATCGTTATTTTGAAAAGCTTATCTTATGATGTTTGTAGTTAGAAATCAAAGAAGTTTTTTCCGAAACTTTCCTTGGTTCGCTTATGGCGTTTATGATACTGTACTCCTTTTTTGCGTTTTTTAGTATTTCCTTTTCGAGGAGTATGTTTCTCATAATGCTTGCTGTGGTTTCGACGTTCTGATCTTGGAACAAAATCGCCGCGGCTGCGGTTTTTTTTCTGCTTCGCATGATGACGTCGACCGCCACGACTTTGGTAGCCACCGCTTCGTTTGCGTCCTCGGCGTCTGTGGCTTGGTGTCAGGTTGCGCAACAGGACCGCGATAATGATGATCAACAACAATGCGATGATGATAATGATCACACTTCCTAAAAGTTGATTGTGAAAAACGCTTCCGACCTTGCGGGACAACTGATTCGCAGCATCTGCAATATTGCGGAACAGTTTTTTTTGTATTTTGTGCTTGGAGTTATTGGCTTCCATATTTGCAATCTTGGCGTTCACCAGATTTCGTGAAGCTTCATCTAAGTGTTTTGTCGAATCAGAGTTCGTATATATAATGTTAGAAGCTCCAACAGTTTTATTGCCATACGTATAAGTAATCTGGCCGATCACATTGTCACCATCATGAAGTTTCACATTTTTATTGTAGGTGATCGATTGCTTTGCAGCAGAAAGTGGTATTCCCTTTGGGAGAACAACACAGGCACCATCCGCCAGGCGGACCGGAGACTCGTCTGCGTTAAAGTAACTGCCATAGTTGTTAAACAGATCGGCATTGATCTGCTCATTTTCCTGATTTACGGTGTATTTTTGATACTTTTCAAATCCATAATTCAACAATTTGGTCGTGTCCGTGTATTCGTTTGGCTCGCCCTGTTTTGGCCCGGCAGCTTTCATGATGACGCAGACAAGTTCCATTCCATTTTTTTCACCATAAGTGACCAAAGTGTTTTGAGCAACGTGGGTGTAACCTGTCTTGCCGCCAATGGCATACTTGTATTCGTATTTAGGATACCGCCATCCATTGATCATCTGATGATGATTTTGCCATGTGCGTTCCTGTTTGTGCTTATTTGTTTTGGCACAGACATATCGTCTTGTACCACAGGCTTTGCGAAAGGCGGAAGATTTCATTGCCTGTCGGGCAATCACTGCCATATCATAAGCGGTTGTGTAGTGCTTCGGATCAGGCAAGCCATTTGGATTGTTAAAGTGTGTATCCTTTAATCCAAGATCTTTCACGCGTTTATTCATTAATCCGACAAAGTTACTGATACTGCCGGAAATGTGTTCGGCAACTGCCAGACATACTTCATTGGCAGATTCCAGCATGATCGCATTCAAGCATTGCTCTACTGATAACTTTTCGCCGGGCTCGGAAAAAATAGTGGAGCTGCCGGTCTCGATGCCATATGCAGCAGTCGATGAGACGGTTACGGTTTCATTCATGGAAGTATTTTCTGCTAAGAGCATGGATGTCAGGATCTTAGTAATACTTGCCGGATAATGTTTTTTGTGAGAGTTTTTTTCATATAATATTGTGCCCGTTGACAATTCCATAACAATTGCCGAATCACTGGACAAAGAGTTCTTTTTTGGTCCGGATGGCCATTTGGTCTGTGTCGCCTGAGCCGTTGCAGCGTTGGCAGGGATGGTTAAGGTTGTGATTCCGGTACCGGTTAGCAGCATGACACCACAAAGCAGCAAAGCAACCGTTCGTTTTAACTTCAACGTTTTCCTCCGTTCTGCGCACCTCTTAAGATAAGCCACTGTAATAACAGCGGTGGAACAATATTTGCGCAAAGTACGCGGAGACGCAAATATCAAAAAAGCAAGAACTTCTTAAATTTGTATAAAGTGGTTTAAGAAACGTATCCGAATGTGCTATACTGTAACAAGCCACTTTATGCGAAAAGAAAAGCACTCCCAGTAGGAATCGAACCTACAACTGCCCCTTAGGAGGGGGCTGTTATATCCATTTAACTATGAGAGCACACAGCACTAATTTTAGCATAGTGCAGGGAGTGCGTCAAGAAATGCAAAGCAGATTGAGCAGTGCTACAATAGAAAGGACATGAGTGAACAGTATGGCAGAAGAGAACAACAATAAAGATAAAAATAATGAATACGAAGATATATGCTACGTATGCAGAAGACCGGAGAGTAAGGCCGGCAAAATGATGCGTTTGCCACAGGGAATCTGTATTTGTAATGATTGTATGCAGAAGACCTTTGACTCCATGACTGGACTTCCGAATATGGGAATGCCGTATATGGATATGTTTAATATGGCACAGCCGCCACAGTATGAGGATATTCCGGAACGTCAAAAGCTCAAAAAGAAGAAACCCAAAGAAAAGAAAAAAGCTGCAGAGGGAGAAGAGGTTTTTGATATTCAGCATTTGCCGGCACCGCATGTGATCAAAGGAAGACTGGATGAATATGTAGTCGGTCAGGAATATGCCAAGAAAGTAATGTCGGTTGCGGTCTATAATCATTATAAACGCGTGCTGACGGATACTATGGACGATATTGAGATTGAGAAGTCCAATATGCTGATGATCGGACCAACCGGCTGTGGTAAAACATATCTGGTGAAAACACTTGCAAGGCTGTTGCAGGTGCCGTTAGCGATCACAGATGCAACGTCCTTGACTGAGGCGGGATATATTGGTGATGACGTGGAAAGTGTTTTGTCGAAATTGCTTGCTGCGGCAGACAATGACGTGGAAAAAGCAGAGCGAGGCATTGTTTTTATCGACGAGATTGATAAGATCGCCAAGAAGCAGAATTCCAAGAGTCGAGATGTCAGTGGCGAGTCAGTACAGCAGGGAATGTTGAAGCTGTTAGAGGGTGCCGATGTGGAAGTGCCGGTAGGCGCAACGAATAAAAATGCCATGGTGCCAATGACAACAATTAATACGAGAAATATATTGTTTATCTGCGGTGGCGCATTTCCGGAGCTGGATAAAACGATCAAAAATCGTTTGACCAAACAGTCCGCAATTGGTTTTATGTCAGAACTCAAAGACAAATATGATGATGATGCCAATATTTTAGAGCAGGTGACAACAGAGGATTTGCGGGAATTTGGTATGATTCCGGAGTTTTTGGGACGTCTTCCGGTGGTGTTTACGCTCCAGGCAATGACGGAGGATATGCTGGCACAAGTACTTACACAGCCTAAAAATGCGATTTTGAAGCAATATCAGAAACTACTTGCTTTAGATGAGGTGGATCTGCAATTTGATGATGGTGCAATCCGTGCGATTGCTAAGCAGGCGGCAGAGAAAAAGACAGGCGCGCGTGCTTTGCGTGCGATTATTGAGAAATTCATGCTGGATATTATGTATGAGATCCCGAAAGATGATCTGATCGGTCGCGTGACGATCACGGAAGATTATATTAATCATGAGGGGGCGCCTCGTATTGAAATGCGGGAAAGCGGAGAAGCGAAATTATTGACACAACGACAAGAATAATATGATCACGGTGAGCATATATATAGAAGTGATCGTATTTCCTTGTGAGGTGAAATACCTATGACCGACTGTGAACAGCAGATTTATTCCAATGAATATCAGGATTATTTGATAGAACACACTGGTGACGAAGCATTGATCAAGCAGTGGTATGATACGGATTGTGTGCAATTCGCCAGCCGGAGGTTTGCAGTGATCTATCAAGCGGCAACAGTTGAGGATGCGGGAATTCGTGCACGTTTTCTACAAAGGCCGCGTTGCTACGGCCTGCTCTCCTCGGAACAAATATTGAACGAAATAGGAGTGTCGGCAGTCAGAAGACTTCCGGCACTCGAATTGTTTGGAAATGGTGTATTGGTAGGGTTTGTCGACACGGGGATCGATTATACGCACCCGGCGTTTATGAATGCAGACGGGACTAGCAGGATCTTAAGTATATGGGATCAAACGATAGAAGGTGGAGAGAAGAAGCCGAAAGGTTTTGCGTATGGCTGTGAGTATAGCAATGAACAGATCAATGAAGCAATCTCGGCGAGCAATCCTTATGAAATCGTTCCGAGCCGAGATACGGAGGGGCATGGAACATTTATGGCAGGAGTTGCCTGTGGAAACGAGACGGAAGATGGGCAATTTTCAGGAGTGGCACCTTCTGCAGCAATCTGTGTTGTGAAATGTAAGCAGGCAAAACAAAATTTAAGAGATTATTATCAGATATCCTCGGAAATTACTTGTTTTAGTGAAGGAGATTTGATTTTGGGCGTTTGTTACCTCTGGCAGAAAGCAGTGCAAATGCGAATGCCTCTTGTGTTGTGCCTTGGTGTTGGTACGAATTTGGGAGGTCATGTCCGTGGCGGTGTGATTGGAGAATTACTGCGGGATTATGGGGATTATCGCGGGACTTTTGTGGTAACGGCAGCAGGGAATGAGGCGAACACAGCGAGACACTATGAAAGTGGCGTTATTTTGCAGGGAGGCAGCGAAGAGGTTGAGTTAGAGGTTGCCGAGGGAAGAGACGGATTTGTGATGGAGCTGTGGAGCGATGCAACGCAGGTATTTTCGATAGGTTTGATCTCACCAAGCGGCGAATATAGTGGAAAAACGGTGCCGAGACAGGCAGAAAAGCGAGTGATTTCTTTCCTATTTGAAAATACAGTCGTGGAAATTCAGAATCTTTTGATCGATCAGGAAAACGGGGACGAATGCATTTTGCTGCGTTTTTTGCAGCCGCAGGAAGGTGTTTGGAAAATTCGTGTTTTTAATGAACAAAATATGCCGGGCAGATTTCATATATGGCTGCCGATGTACGAATTACTTCCGGGAGATACACGATTTTTGCGTTCAGATCCCAATACGACAATCTGTGATCCGGCGAATAATCTTGGAGTTATTACAGTGGCTTATTATGATTCAACAACGCGTGGCATTGCAGTTGATTCCAGCCGTGGTTTCAGTCGTGATGATTACATCAAGCCGGACGTGGCGGCACCGGGCATTCAAGTTTTAGGACCAATTGCATTTACCGGAATGACGCCGGCAGATACGCAGAGACAGCGAGCGGAAGAGGCACGTTATGGTATGCGAAATGGTTCCAGCATTGCTGCAGCTTTGACGGCGGGCACAGTAGCCCTACTGGCAGAATGGGGTATTGTGAAACGCAACGACTTGTCTATGGATACGACAACTATTAAAAAGTATTTGATCCGGGGGACAGATCGGACAGGGCGCGAGTTTCCAAATCGAATGTGGGGATATGGATTTCTGAATCTATATGGGGTGTTTGATGCACTTCGTCCGAAGTAAGTGCTTTTACATCGCGCAAAAGTACGCGGTAACGCAGATAGGCAGCGTTCAATTGATAGATGTAACTGTCGATCAAGTCAGGCTCCTGCACAGAATCCAGCCCGGCATACGCATCTGTCAGATTTTTTTGTGCTTCTAATAATGATTTTTTAAGGAACTTTTCTTTTTTGGGAAGTTCCTTTTTCTTTTCCAATAATCTCATGGCTACATTCATCCTTTCTACCTCCATCTTTTGTAATAGTATAGACCAAATACTGTTAATTTATTCCTGTCCTAAAAAAGAATAAAACGAATAAATATATAGTGTTATCTGAAAAAAATGACAGAAAGAAAGGGGTAGATTGCTATGTTTGCCATGTTGATTGTGGTAATTGCGTTTTTGGTGGTCAAGGTAATTGGGTATGGGGCTTTGTCCTGGATGCAGTACCTTTCGGAAGTGTTGCTCCGATGTCTGTCAGGCCTTATTGTTCTATATGTCTGCAATTTTTTCATGTGTTATCTGAACGAAAATCTTATCGTCAATATTAACGAAATCAGCCTGACAATTTCGGCATTTTTCGGGTTGGCAGGGGTGTTCCTTTTATACTGTTTTCGTTGGATTTTACTAATAGTCTAGATATAGATTTGGCATATTTGCACAAAAATTGTACCGGTTGACAGGGCCGGAAGTGGGGTGCTATAGTTGCGGCACGCTTCACCAAGCTGATGTCTGCAGGAGTGCAAAGGCATGTTGGGAGTACCTGCAGTCGGAAAACTTGGGATAGCGAATAGGGACGGAGACGGTGAAGATACGAATGGGAACTGTAATCTTACTGTCAAGTTGTAAATGGGAGGTGTGTAGGTGAAGAAGATCGTTGTAGCAATGTATGATGAGGAAGGTTATACGAGACGTTTGGCTGACTATTTTTGTCAGCATCAGAAGAATCTGTTTGATGTCCGGTTGTTTACAAGTGAAGAGAGCCTGCGCAAATTTTTGATAGGACAGGGAACGGAGCTGTTGATTACCGGAGAGCGGGACTGGGAACTGTTTCGCGGGATCAACCATGGTATTCACCGCTTAATATTGCTGTCCGATGGACAATGTGTCAGAGAAGACAATGGACAGGCCGTGTTGTTTAAGTATCAATCTGCGGAAAGTATGTTGCAGGAGGTGCTGGCGATCGTGGCTGACGATGAGGAACTTAAGGTTCCCCTTCCCCAAAAGCAGATGAAGGGGACAGAGTTTGTCGGAGTATTTGCACCGTATGGTGGAGCTGGTGTGACATCGATGGCACTACAATTGGCTCAAAAGTATAGTGCACAGACCCGTTGTCTTTATCTGAACTTTGAAGTGTTTGATGGAAAGGTTCTGACAGATGATGAGCGCAATAATGACATATGGAATGCCAATATGTGCAGAGGAATGTCAGACCTGATCTTTTTTCTGCGGCAAAGACAGGAGAAAACAGCGGTCAAGTTACAGTCGCTTATTCGTCGCATTGGAACAATAGAAGGGATTGCTGCAGTGGAGGATTACAGGGATCTGTATGAATTATCTGCGAAAGACTTGGAACGACTGCTGCTCGTATTGGCAGAAGATACAGAGTATGAAAAAGTTGTCTTTGATATTGGATTTTTCGGGGATGGTTCGATGGAATTGTTGAAATGCATGGATAAGTTATTCGTGCCGCAGCCTGCGACGAGATCTCAGCAATGCAAGTGTAAATCCTGGGAGGCATTGCTTAAAAAGGAGGGATTGGAGGAGTGTCTGGCAAAGATGCAGTATGTGGCAGTCAATCGCGGCAGGATCTGACTAAGATCAAGGAGTGTATCAGGGAAGATATTATCCGATGCATGAATCGCGAACGTGTTGTTTCTGATGAAGAAATCAAGGACATGATCCAGCAGCGGGTGCTTGATCTGGGGCATGAAATGTATTTTTCCGTTACTCAGAAACAGGAAATGATACAGGGGATTTTTAATTCACTGCGTAAATTGGATATTTTACAGGAAATTCTGGAACAAGATGATGTCACAGAGATCATGGTGAATGGCTATCAGACAATCTTTATCGAAAAGGCGGGAAGACTATACCGCTATCCACATAGTTTTTCCAGTCAGTCGAAATTAGAGGATGTTATTCAACAGATTGTCAGCAGAATGAATCGTGTTGTCAATGAAGCAAGTCCGATTGTGGATGTCAGGTTGGAGGATGGATCACGTGTAAATGTGGTATTACCTCCGGTTGCAATCAATGGACCTATTTTGACAATTCGTAAATTTCCGAATCAGCCGATCACGATCCAAACATTGATCGAGATTGGCTCGATAACACGAGAGGCGGCAGAATTCCTAAAAAGTCTTGTTATAGCCGGATACAACATATTTATAAGTGGAGGTACCGGCAGCGGAAAGACTACCTTCTTAAATGCACTGTCATGCTTCATTCCGGAGACGGAACGTTTGATCACCGTAGAGGATTCTGCGGAGCTGCAGATACAGGGAATTGCCAATTTAGTCAGACTGGAAGCCAGGGAGGCTAATTTGGAGGGTAAGAATGCAGTATCTATTCGGGATTTGTTGCGATCAGCATTGCGCATGCGGCCGGATCGAATCATTTTGGGAGAGGTGAGAGATGCAGCAGCGTGTGAGTTGCTGACAGCAATGAATACCGGACACGATGGAAGTTTGTCTACAGGGCATGCCAATAGTCCACAGGATATGTTGAACAGATTGGAGACATTGGTACTTATGGGGATGGACATTCCTCTTGAAGCAGTACGCAGCCAGATAGCTTCTGCAATTGATATTGTGGTGCAATTGGGGCGGTTGCGTGATCGCAGCCGGAAAGTCTTAACGATAGCCGAGGTCGCAGGGATGCAGGAAGGGCATATTGTTCTGCAGGACATATTTCAATTTCAGGAACGAGGGGAAGCAGAGGATGGAACTGTCGTAGGAAATCTGCAGTGGACGGGCGCTAAATTAAGTCAGACCACAAAATTAGAATTAGCAGGTGTGAAAGTTCCTTGTGGATAGAGGAAGATGATGGAAAATCGTAATATTTTTATAGGCAGGAGATCTGATGGAGGGAATGCAACAGTACATTTCGACAAAAGGGGTGATTCGGTGAAAGGACGCAGCAGATATTTCGAACTCATCAAATGCTTTGGAATATGGGGCATACAGGGGGCTGGAATTGTTTTACTTTTCTTTCGAAGTCTATGGTTGTGTGTACTTGTGAGTTTGGCGACTGCGATCTATGGCGTGATCACAGAGAAGAAACGAGCCAAAAGACGCTGGCAAAACCAGGTCAGTATCGAGTTTCGTGAAGGATTACAGGGAATCGCAGCCGCATTACAGGCCGGTTATTCTATGGAAAATGCTTTGGAAGAATCACAAAAAGATCTGGTATTGCTTTACGGGGAACATTCCGTTTTGGTGCCACAGATGCAGAGGATGTCATATGAATTGCAGTTAAATCAACCGATAGAAGAGGTTTTTTATCGGTTTGGGCAATTGACGCAGGTGGAGGACGTTATGCGTTTTGCGCAAGTCTTACATATTGCAAAGAGAACAGGAGGAGATTTGATAGCGATTACAAGAATGACTGCAGATAGGATTAGTGAAAAAATGGAGGTCAAACGGGAAATATTGGTGATGATCGCAGGAAAACAAATGGAGGCACAGATTATGAAACTGATGCCGTTAGCCATTATATTGTATTTCTGGGTGTTCTCTCCGGGATTTTTAGATCCGTTATATCGTTGGGAAGGACGCCCTGTTATGGCAATTCTTTTACTTGTTTATCTGGCAGCAGCATATTGGATCGATCGCATCAGTCGTATTGAGATATGAATTATCAGGGAAGATCAAACAAATTGGAACATTCATTTTCAGTTATCATATCGTGGCTGCGTTCAAGGTTTTGCGAGAAACAGTTGACATCGTTATCTAAGTTGTATGTTGGTAAAGGAACGGAGGAATTGTTTGTAATATTTCTTCGAAAGAGTGCCAGGTATGCATTGACCGGAATGGTGGTTGCAGGAGTGTTATGTGCATTGTTTGTTATATCTTCATCAAAAAAGCATGAGATTTGGCATGGAAATATGATGGAGCGTTCTGAGGCTGGTGGCAGGGATAAGACCATTGAAATGCAGATTGAGACAGAGGATGGTAAGCAGGATTATACGGTTAAACTTCCTGCACGTAAATTGACAAAGCATGAGATCAAGGAGCAATTCGCGATCGCGAGAGAAAAGGTGCAAAAGTTATATCTTGGTGAAAATAATTCGGCGGATAATATCACATCTTCATTAAATCTGATAGAAACAGTTCCGGATACAATGGTGCAAGTGGCGTGGCAGTTAGATAAGGAGGGATTGATTACAGATAATGGCGAGATTGTATGGGCTGAGATTATTAAGCCGTATAAAACAGAAATCACTGCAGAGTTGTCTTGTGAAGATGTGCAGGAGAGTGTCGTTTTAGAATTAACCATACAGCCGCCACAACGGACAAAGTTTGAACAGTGGCTTCAAAAATGGGAGGCTGCATTTAATAAGCGGCTTGAGGATACTGCAAGCGATAAAAGAATCCTTCTTCCGACAAGGGTGGAGGGACGAGAGATTACTTATCGTGATAAAACAGATTCTTATTTGGTGCCATGCGTGGTGGGGATGATCTTGGCAGCGATTGCAGGAATGCTGCTTTACAATAGTCAGATGCAGCAAAATGTCCGTAAACGGGATGAGGAACTATGTAAGGATTACCCGGAAATGGTGGAACAGTTTGTTCTGTTAGTGGGGGCCGGCATGACGATCAAGAGCGCATGGATCAAAATGACAGACGATTATCAATCGGGTCTGGATAGAAAGCAAGCAAAACGTTATTTGTATGAGGAGATGAGTGTGACAGAACGTGAGATGCAGAATGGAATGGGTGAAGAACGTGCCTATGAATTATTTGCAAAGCGGACAGGCATTCTTTGTTATATGAAATTCAGTGCACTTTTGACACAAAATCTTCGGAAAGGTTCAGCAGATATGTTGCGCCTTTTGGAACAGGAGGCACAGGATGCGTTTCAAAAACGCAAGGAACAGGCTAAGGAGGCAGGAGAAAAGGCAGGAACAAAAATGCTGTTTCCTATGATGTTAATGCTGCTGATTGTGTTTGTGATGATTTTATATGCAGCATTTCGCTCCATGTAGCAGAAAGGAAAGAATATGAAGAACAGATGGAAACAATTTTGGAAAGACGAATCGGGAATCGGAGTTGTAGAGATCATATTGATTTTGGTTGTGTTGATCATGCTGGTTGTTATTTTCAGAGAGCAGATTACGGCGATTGTGACAAACGCATTTCAACAGATTAATTCCGGTGCGAGTAAGATCAATACAGGAATATCGATCAAAAAGAAGTAGAGCATAAGTTTGAGGTGTGGAAGTGAGAGGAAGTTTTCTGAAGCAATCCCGAAAGGGTGAAGGTGGATGTATTTTGCAGGGAACCGAAAGTGGAGGAGGGATGTGTTTTGTGAAAGGTGCAATTACCGTATTTATGACGCTGCTGTTTGGGATGATCTTGTCATTGGTTCTAGTGACAATTGAAAATGTACGTTTTTTGACAGGGGAAAGCTATGCCAGACTTTCGGCCAAAGGAGCTTTATATGCAGTGTTTGGAGAATACAATCGAGAATTGTATGAAGATTATGGGTTGTTTGGCTATGGAGGATATAGTCAGAAGAATCAGGATGAATTGTCGCGAAATATCGAAAGGCAGTTGCAGACAGCTTTGGGACAGCAGGATAAGGCAGCGTCTTCCGCAAATATTGACTTATATCGCATCCATGACATTTCCTGCACAATTGCGGACATAAAGAGTGTGGCAGACCGCGAGGAGTTGTATCGTCAGATTAAATTGTTTTTAGCAAGTGAAACGGTAGAAGATGTTTTGGGTCGGTTGTTTACAAAGGACGATTCCACAAACTCAAAGGTGGGAGTAGATAGCTTGCGTGATCTTTTCCGAGAGGATACCACGGTGTGGTCAAAATCACTGGAGCAGACCGAAAAGTATGAGAAAGGGGAGATGGATGATCCGGAAAAAACATCGCCTAAAAGAAAGAAACAGTCTGATAAGGCAGACAGTCAGTTTGCCGGGGAAAATAGGGGGTTTGATGGGGAAGGGGGACAGTTTGCGGAAGCAAATAAGCAATCGGTTAGAAAAACGGAATCCTCTGGGAATGTCATGGATGAGGATGACGGTATTGCAACGCAGGATCATGCAAATGGTGATCCGCTAGAAAGTTTTTGTGACTTGATGAGAGACGGCATCCTACAGTTGGTGTGTGACACGGAGAAGTTGTCGGGAGAGGATCAGCAGGTAAAAAGTATCGGACAAGCGGCGGGTCTGTTAAAAGAGATTCTGAGTACAAAAGAAAGTTTTGATCTGCAGGGCAATTTAACACCAGCAGGACAAAAACTATTACTTATGCGTTATGCTTTTTGTGTGTTTTCTTGCTATACAACGGATCGCAATCGGTCGACCAGATGCGGGTTAGAATATCTGATCGAAGGGAAAGAAAACGACAAGGACTGTATGCTTGGCATTGTAAATCGCATGTTACTTTTACGTACAATGATCAATTATGCGTACGTGAATACGGATGAGCAGTTGAAAGCAGAAAGTCTTGCCACTGCGACTGTAATTGCGGGGGCAACAGGTCTTCCGCCGGTCATACAAGCAATCAACCAGACTATTTTATTGATTTTGGCAGTCGAGGAGAGCTTGATTGATATAACTGCATTATTATGTGGTTATAAGGTGCCATTATTCAAACAGCACGCATCTTTTCAAATGCGTTATTCGGAAATATGTATGGTTTCAAAGAGCTTTTTGCGAAAAAAAGCAGAAATATACAAGAAAGGCGGTGGTGTCATAACGGGAAAGGCGATGTCATATATGCAGTATTTAGGGATGCTTATGGCTTTAACTGCGGAGAAAAGTATGCGGGAACGAGCAATATCATTGATCGAGACGGATCTTCGCGAGCGATACAACCAGACTTTTTGTATCGATCAATGTATTGATCTGGCAAAAGTGAAAGTGGTATATCGGCAGTCTTTGTTCTGGAGTATGTCCCAATTGGGCGTTGTGCAGGAACAGCGACAGTTAGAGGTGATGTATCAATATTAATAGAAGTGCTGTTTGTTACAGCAAAAAGTCGAGCAGGATGTTCTCTGGCATTTCTGCGCTTACAATCTAAGAATTAAAATCTTTATCATAGGTCAGACTCTCTTTTGCATAACCTAATGTCAGAGGATGTCTTGCTCGACTTTTTGCAAATCTGTTGGGAAAGGCAGGTGGTAATTTGGGTGCATCAGAACAAACAAGATCCTAACATGGATTATTACAGCAGGTTGACCATGTGCCGTGGTGCATTGACGGTTGAAGCAACATTTGTTGTTCCTATTTTTTTCTTAGTGTTTTGCAGCTTTTTGTATCTGTTTCAGATTTTGCAGGAGCAGAGGCAGATTCAGGAACAATTGGTAACGGTGGCAGAGCGATATGAAAGTTTGGGCATTAGAACACCAATACTTCAAACGGATAAGGGTGATAAATGGCTGGTAAACTGGAAAATATCAGGGGACAGCGGAACTTGTGAGTGTATATGGCGAAAAAGTGTGCCGATGATCGGTGAGTGGTTTCAAATAACGCTGTATCAAAGAATGCCGCTTCACAATTATAGTGGACATTCTATGATTAGTACAGACCGAGCAGCGGATAGCTGCGTCTATCTTGCCCGAAATGGGACAGTGTACCATCTTAGATTGGATTGTACATATCTAAAGCTTGGGATCCGTCAGGTAACAGGAAAACTAGTGGAAAAGGAACGTAATCGTTCGGGCGGCAAGTACAAAGCATGTGAGTTGTGTGCGGATGGGCAGCAGCTAACAGCACAGATGCAATGGTATATTACGCCGTATGGTGATAGATATCATAAGGAGAAAGATTGTGCGGGACTGCGTCGTTCTATCCGTAAATTAAAGAAATCGCAGGTGGGGGATTTGCCCGCGTGCAGTAAATGTGGGAGGGAGTAGATGGTATTTGTAAACAGTAGTTTGTTAATGACATTAGGCGTATGCAGCGTATATGATCTGCGTTATCGAAGGATACCTGCCATTGTCGTGGCGGTCACGACATTGTATATCGCTGTGACATTGGGCGTTATGGGATGCCTTACGCCGATTCGAATTGTGGGAGCAGCAGTATTATGTACGTTCCTTGAACTGCTATGCATTGTAAGCAGAGACAAAATTGGCACAGGTGATGCGATTATGATCGGCATGATACAGTTGGCACTTGGGATGCGGCAAAATATGCTTGTTCTGTTGGTGACATTTAGTATGGTTTTTATTACAGCCTGCATTTTGTATATGGTTTGCCGGGTTGATAAAGATCTGGAGATCCCATTGGCACCCTATTTGCTGGTAGGGGTAGGAGTGGTGTTGTTTGCAGAGGTGCTGCAATGAGGTGGAAAGGAAGTTATACAGTTGAAGCGGCATTTGTCATCCCGATAGTATTAGGTGTCGTATTTGTATTATTATACGCATTATTTTGGGTGCATGATCAGTGTGTTCTGCAGGCAAATATACAGAACGGATTGATACAATACAGTGATACTGGAGAGGAATTGCCAACTAACGAGGAGTGGAAGCGCACTTTGCAGCAAAATCTCTGGATGGGGAATGTGACGGAAACAGCAATTTCCCACAAAAGGACGGTGTGGCGAGGGCAGGCAAAGCTGGAATCTGTATGGCAGAATGATCTTACAGCAATCTTTTTTGCTGATAGTCAAAATTCCGTGTATTGTTTGGAATGGGATGAACAGCAGCCATCGGACATAGTACGATTTCGCCGGAAAGGAGAATCTGATGATAGAGATTGAACAGGGTACCGGAAAGTATGTTACCATTGCAGCAGACGAAGAAACTGCACTGCGATGGTCAGGAGATATCGGATTCAAGATGATGCAGTACAACCAGATTCGGGGTGTTCTGCCCATAAGCCAGCAGTACATTGATGAAAGGCTGCATGTCTACTATGAAGTAAATAAAATGCAAACGCTGGAATCGATGTATGCAGAAGCCGGCTTATCTGTGGACAAGGCGTTGAAGATCCTGCTTTCATTGCTGCAGACAGTACAGGGGGCAGAGCAGTATTTTTTATCGGCAGAACAGTTTGTATTAAATGAACAAATGGTATTTTTAAGTCGGGACAACAGCAGAATATGGCTCTGTTACCATCCGGATCATGATGTGGAGATCGCAGAGGGAGTGCGAGCCGTCATGGAATTTTTAATGAAACGGATATTGCACTCAAACAGAACTGCCACGGCCTCTTTTTATGGCTTGTATGATATGGTTTGTGAACGGAGATGCACCATGGCAGAATTGGCAGAGCATATAATACGACAGCAGAGCGTATCGCAGGAACAGACAAAACAGCCAAAAGATGTGTCTCGAACCTTGCAGCCGAAAACTGATAGTAAATTGCAGCTATCCCTTCACGGAAAGCGGGCTTTACCACAACAGACCCTGCAGAGTATATGTGTGCCTGCTGTTATATCGCTGTTAAAATCGGAGGTGCACATAGGACGTCTACAGACAGAGGATGTTTGCATTCCGATAGATTATATTAGCAGAGAGCATGCAGTCTTGTATATTGATGACGATCAAATACAGATTGAAGACTGTGACTCTGCAAACGGAACCTTCTTAAACGGAGAGCAACTTATGCCACATGTCAGAACAACATGTAATCCCGGAGATCTCATTTCGTTTTCTGATATAACATACGACATCTGTTGACGATGTTAACTATTTTGAAAAACTGACCGGCAGGTCGACATATTCTGTTTTGATAACAATATAAGGATAGGAACTGCGCTCATCAGGGTTGTCGCTTTTGGGACCGAATAATTCGGTATCAAAATACAGTCCATCCTCTCGCTTGCAAAAATCATTTACCGTGATCTTATAGCCGCCACAAGACTGCTTGCCATAGCCTCTGACAACATAAAGGTAAGATTGATCGGTGAAAGTAAGTGAAAACGGATTCTTTTTGCGCTCGTTGATAAGGCTTTGCAGCTCTTCTGGAATGTCGGAACCTGTTATTACCGTGAAGTCTGCATCTGCAATCTTGTCGGGAGGGTTCTCCTTAGAACATCCGCAAAGCATAATACAGGTTAAAATGATCACAGTCATCATACGATAGAAGTGTCGCATAAACAATTGCTCCTACTCGTTGTTATTGATATTTTATGCGGGGGTCAGAATATATATTCAATTTGATTTTTGCACTACAATAGTATATAATAAGCGTGCAGAGTATAATGTGTCGGGAGGACGAGAGTTCTTTTGGCGTCGGCAATTTTAGGAGGTCCTAGGAGAATGAAGGAAATCAACAAAGAAGAATTCAAAAAAGAAGTTGAGGATTACGTAAAGGTTTTATTTCGTAAGACAATCAAGGAAGCTGACCAGCAACAGTTGTTTCAGGCGGTTTCATATGCGGTAAAAGATTTTATTGTTGACCAGTGGATGGCAACGCACAAGACATACGAAGAGAAGGATGTCAAGACAGTATACTATTTGTCTATGGAATTTTTGATGGGACGTGCTCTTGGCAATATAATCATTAATCTGAAGGGAAATAAAGAAATTAAGGAAGCTGTAGAAGAGCTGGGATTAGATTTGGATGTTATCGAGGATCAGGAACCGGATGCAGCACTTGGTAATGGTGGTTTGGGACGTTTAGCCGCTTGTTTCTTAGATTCATTATCAACATTAGGATATTCTGCATACGGTTGTGGAATTCGTTACAAATATGGAATGTTCAAGCAGGCGATTGAGAATGGCTATCAGGTTGAGAAGCCGGATGATTGGTTGAAAGATGGCAACCCGTTTGAGATCAAACGTCCGGAATATGCGGTAGAAGTTAAGTTTGGTGGATATGTAGCGATCCGCAAGGATGAGAATGGTAAGGACAAGTTTGTTCAGGAAAATTATCAGAGTGTTCGTGCCGTACCATATGATATGCCAATCGTTGGTTATCAGAATAATGTGGTTAATACGCTGCGCATATGGGATGCAGAGGCAATTGATACATTCAACTTGAGTTCTTTTGACAAAGGAGATTATCAGAAAGCTGTTGAGCAGGAGAATCTTGCACGTACGATTTGTGAGGTGCTTTATCCAAATGACAATCATATGGCAGGTAAAGAGCTTCGCTTAAAGCAGCAGTATTTCTTTGTATCCGCAAGTGTACAGCTTGCAGTTGCAAAATATATGGAAAACCATGATGACATTCGTAAGATTCATGAAAAAGTATGTTTTCAATTGAACGACACACATCCGACTGTTGCGGTAGCAGAGTTGATGCGCATATTGATGGACCAGTATAGTTTGGAATGGGATGAGGCATGGGCAATCACTAAGAAGACCTGCGCATATACAAACCATACAATTATGTCAGAAGCACTTGAAAAATGGCCGTTAGAGCTGTTCTCACGTCTTCTCCCTAGAATTTATCAGATCGTTGAAGAGATCAACCGTCGTTTTATTTTAGAAATCCAGTCTGCATATCCGGGAGACTATGGTAAAGTAGAACGCATGGCTATCATTTATGATGGACAGGTTAAGATGGCACACTTGGCAATTGTAGGAAGTTTCTCTGTTAATGGTGTTGCCAGATTACATACAGAAATCTTAAAAAATCAGGAATTAAAAGACTTCTATCTTATGATGCCTGAGAAATTTAACAATAAGACCAATGGAATTACACAGCGTCGTTTCCTTCTTCATGGAAATCCGTTGCTGGCTGATTGGGTTACGAAGAAGATCGGTGATGAGTGGATCACAGATCTGTCTCATATTAATAATCTTGCCGTATATGCAGAGGATGAATTAAGCCGTAAGGAATTCATGAACATTAAGTATCAGAATAAGGTACGTCTTGCAGAGTATATCAAGAAACATAATGGAGTTGAGGTTAATCCACGTTCGATTTTTGATGTACAGGTTAAGAGACTGCATGAGTATAAGAGACAGTTATTAAATATTTTGCATGTAATGTATCTGTACAATGAGTTAAAGAAAAATCCGGATAAGGATTTCTACCCACGTACATTTATCTTTGGTGCTAAGGCGTCTGCAGGTTATCATGTCGCAAAACAGATCATTAAATTGATCAATAGTGTTGCGGATGTGGTAAATAATGATAAGAGTATTCATGATAAGATCAAAGTGGTATTTATCGAAAATTATCGTGTATCGAATGCAGAGATCATTTTCGCAGCCGCAGATGTATCTGAGCAGATTTCCACTGCCAGTAAAGAGGCATCAGGTACCGGTAATATGAAGTTTATGTTAAATGGTGCATTGACACTGGGAACTATGGATGGAGCGAACGTAGAGATTGTCGAGGAAGTCGGTGAGGAAAATGCATTTATCTTTGGTCTGTCCTCAGACGAGGTTATTGCATATGAGCACAACAATGAGTACAATCCAAGAGAAATCTACAACATGGATTCAGACATCCGTGCCGTGCTGACACAGTTAGTTGATGGTACGTATGCACCGGGTAATCCGGAAGAGTTCCGTGATATTTACAATTCTTTGCTCGATGGCAACGGCGGACGTCCGGATATGTACTTTATTTTGAAGGATTTCCGTTCCTATGCGGAGGCACAGCAGCGTGTAGAGGCAGCTTACAGAAATGAAGATGCATGGGCTAAGTCTGCGCTTCTCAATACAGCTAAGAGTGGTAAATTCTCTTCCGACCGTACGATTGAAGAGTATGCAACAGAGTTGTGGCACTTGGAGAAAGTTACGGTAGAGTTACCGGAATAATCATATAATTAGAACGTAAGGTATTGCCAGAGGAAAAAGGATATTTCGTCTGGCAATACTCATATGAATATTAACTACATAAAGGAGGTTAGGACTATGAGCATGTTGGACAGACAGGTTAAAATACCGGCAAAAGCAAATCGAAAGATCGAGTTGAAGGCATATCCTGGTCACTTTGCAACCAATCACTCACATATCAACTATTACCTTGATATCACACCGATAAAGTGTCGCCACACAGAAGCGCAGCTGGTAGCGAAAGAATTTGTGCGGGAATATAAACATACGAAAGCGGTAGATACCATCGTGTGCATGGATGGCTGTGAAGTTATAGGAGCATATTTGGCAGAAGAGCTTACAGACGCAGGGATTATGTCCATGAATACACATGAATGTGTGAATATTGTTACTCCCGAGATTAATACAAGTGGACAGATCATATTTCGCGATAATGTTGAAGCTATGCTTACCAACAAGCATGTCGTACTACTGTTAGCAAGTGCGACTACCGGACAGACAGTTGAGCAGAGCATACAGGCAATTCGATATTATGGCGGTAATGTGCAGGGGGTATCGGCGATCTTTACGGCTGTAGATGAGGTTGAAGGTATTCCGGTTCATTCAATCTACCATGTAGATGATGTTGGTAGTTACAAGAATTATCTGCCAAGTGAATGCCCATACTGCAAAGAGAAACGTAAACTGGATGCTATCGTAAACAGTTATGGATATTCGAAAATTTAACACAATATAGCAGAGAAGTCACCCGATGCAGTGGATGGCTGCGGGCGACTACCACGGAATCTAAACCGGCACGTGATAGTGCCGGTTTTTTCTTTCAGTGATAGGAGAATGCTATATTTAAAAAGTACGGAGAAAGGATAGGAAAAAAGGATGCCTGTTACAGATTTTTTGGAAAGAAATGCAAAACTATATCCGAATGAAGTTGCGTTGGTGGAATTGAATCCGGATGAAAAAGATACAAGGAGAACGAGTTGGAAAGAGTATGAATTGATCCAGCCATCTCGTTTCGAACCGTATCGACGTGAAATTACTTGGGGGGTATTTAACGAAAAGGCAAACCGTTTTGCAAACCTGCTGCTTAGTCGAGGAATAAAAAAAGGCGATAAAGTAGCAATCCTGATGTATAATTGCTTGGAATGGCTGCCTATTTATTTTGGAGTGCTCAAATCAGGAGCAATAGCAGTGCCGTTTAACTTTCGTTATGATGCAGAGGAGATCTTATATTGTGCAGAGCTTGCCGAAGTGGATATGATCGTATTCGGGCCTGCGTTTATCGGACGGATCGAGGCAAATGCAGAAAAACTGAGCAAAGGAAGACTATTGATCTATGTTGGGGACGGCTGTCCGGACTTTGCAGAGAGTTATCATGAACTTGTTGCGGATTGTTCCAGTAAAACACCTGATATCCCGCTGACAGAAGATGATTATGGAGCAATCTACTTTTCTTCGGGAACAACAGGTTTTCCAAAGGCGATCTTACACAAACATCAGAGCTTGACGCAGGCCGCTGAAATGGAACAAAAACATCATAGTACAGGCAGAGATGACGTATTTTTATGTATTCCGCCATTATATCATACCGGAGCCAAGTTCCATTGGATGGGAAGTTTGGTTGCAGGCAGCAAGGCGGTGTTATTAAAAGGAACGAAGCCGGATACGATCTTATCTGCCGTTTCTAGCGAAAAGTGTACGATTGTCTGGCTGTTAGTGCCATGGGCTCAGGATATCTTGGATGCGTTGGATCGTGGAGATCTGAAGCTGGAAGATTATGAGTTATCGCAGTGGCGCTTGATGCATATTGGCGCTCAGCCGGTGCCGCCTTCCTTGATCAAACGTTGGAAAGAATATTTTCCGAATCATGCATATGATACCAATTACGGTTTGTCCGAGTCGACAGGACCGGGTTGTGTGCATCTTGGTGTTGAAAATATACATAAAGTCGGTGCAATCGGTGTGCCGGGATATCGATGGCAGTGCAAAATTGTTGATGAGCAGGGCATAGAAGTGAAGCAGGGAGAAGTCGGAGAACTATGTGTAAAGGGTCCGGGTGTCATGACCTGTTATTATCACAATGAGAAAGCAACTGCAGAAACCTTAAAAGATGGCTGGTTGTATACCGGAGACATGGCAATGCAGGATGAGGATGGTTTTTATTTCTTGGTCGACCGTAAAAAAGATGTTATCGTTAGTGGCGGTGAGAATATTTATCCGGTACAGATTGAGGATTTCATGCGCAGACACGATAAGATCAAGGATGTAGCGGTGATCGGTCTTCCGGATCGTCGATTAGGGGAGAAGACTGCAGCGATCATCGAAGTAAAGGATGGTATGAGCTGCACAGAGGAGGAAATCGAAGAATTCTGTATGGAATTGCCGCGATATAAGCGACCAAAGGAAATTATCTTTAGTGAGATTCCGCGAAATGCAACCGGGAAGATTGAAAAACCAAAACTACGTAAAATGTATGGTGCAGATCGCCTGGTAGCGCAGGAAAATCAAGCATAAAATAACCAGCATACGCTGTAACAATGCTTAGGAAACTAAGCATAAAACAAATAGCATACGTCGTTATAATGTTTAGAAAACTACCAAATACAAACACGCATAAAAGCAAGGGCATATCACAGTTGATATGCCCTATTACTTATATTTTCACAATATTTTTATAAAATGCAGCTAGCAGCTATAACTGCAATAATTTCTTTGCATTATCTCCAAGAATTTTTGCTATGCTTTCTTCTGGAATATTGCAATTTTTTATAGCATTGATAGAGTCTAGCTGATCGCTCCAGGGACTATCGCTGCCCATGACAATGCGGTCAGCGCCATGTTTTTGGATCATTACCGTGAACAGATCCATGGACAATGGCGCGCCCTCACGGGGTGCTGAAGTCGTTGAAAAAGCAGTATCTAAATATACATCTCGTCCAATGATGCGATCCATAACCTGATCCCAACATCCCCAGCCGCCCATATGTGCCAGAACCATGCGGGACGGTTTGATTTCATCCAGCATATTGCATATGTGTACAGGAAGGGATTGTTCTTCTCCCGGAAAACCAATGTCGTATCCGGCATGTGTAATGGTGACCAAACCGTATTCTTCCGCACAGTCAATGATGCGCAAAAATCGGATATCATCAATCGCCACACCTTGATACACCGGATGGATCTTGATCCCCTTACAGCCATGGTCTGCAAGAAATTGAATGATTTCCCGGTAATTGTCATTATCCGGATGAATGCCGCCGAACGATAACAGTCCGGTTTCCTTGGTGTGCTCGTTGTTTTCCACTGCGACACGATTCACCGTTTCGAATTGATGCGGATTCGTAACCACAGGAAGAATAATAGACAGGTCAACACCGCTTTTATCCATGGATGCACGGAGTGACGCCTCAACACCACTTACGTGCGCACGCATCTTTGCTTTTTGTTCCAGACTTGCAATAGCCCGACTGGCGATTTTTTCTGGAAATATATGTGTATGAAAATCAATAATCATAACAATCCTTCTTTCTGTCATATAATAACTGCTATTGAGAGCGTTTTCCATAACCATTAATTTTATGGTAAATCAATAAGTATCTAGTTGCCAGTATAGCATTTCCCGTAGCCGTCAACTTTATTATTCATCCATTAATATCCCAGTACCATTATTTACCTAACGCAGTTTTTTGGGATACTGTATTCTCCTTGTCATAACAAGCAAACGTGCTGTCTACCATTGCTTTATCCGGTTTCGGAGTAAACAGACTGACAACCGGCACGATCACAAGTCCGGCCAACATCGCGATAGCACCACAGTTGATCGGTGACTGCATAATTACAGGGAAAGATTCTCTGCAGAAAATATTAGCGATCATCAATACGGAGCTAAAAATAAAGCAGACAAAACAGGACGCTTTGGTGACCCATTTTACGTACAGAGAGTACATAAATGGTGCTAAGAAAGAACCGGCAAGAGCACCCCAAGACACGCCCATCAACTGCGCAATGAATGTTACGGAGCTCTTATACTGGATCAAAGCTAAGACTGAAGATATTGCGATAAATACCACGATCAAAACGCGGATCAGTAATACCTGTTTCTTTTCGCTCATGTTTTTCACAAAATTATCTTTGATAAAATCAATCGTCAACGTAGAGCTGGACGCAATAACGAGCGAAGATAATGTTGACATCGAAGCAGACAACACTAAGATCACGACTAAGGCGATCAGCACGGATGGCAGCCCGGATAACATGGTTGGGATAATAGAGTCAAAGCCATTTGCCTCCACGTCGATCTGATCCGAGAACAGACGGCCAAATCCACCGAGAAAATAACTTCCACCGGCAACGATCATGGCAAAGATTGTTGAAATAATAGTGCCTGTCTTGATCGAGGACTCATCTTTGATGGCATAAAATTTTTGTACCATCTGTGGCAACCCCCAGGTACCGAGCGATGTCAAAATAACCACAAACAAAAGACCAAGCGGATCAGGACCAAAGAAAGAGGCGAAAATGCCGGGTGCTTTGGAAACTTCCGGATCGCTTATCTGAGCCAGACCATTCAAGGAAGCCATAAATCCACCCTTGCTCATCAATACCGCAGCGATGACCGCAACAATGCCGACCAACATTATGATACCCTGAATGAAATCATTGATCGCCGTTGCCATATATCCGCCTGCAATAACATAAATTGCGGTAAGTACAGCCATAATGATGATACATACGGAATAGTCAATATCAAAAGCCATACCAAACAAACGTGATAATCCATTATAAAGAGATGCTGTATAAGGGATCAGGAAAATAAAGATAATGACGGAAGCAGCGACCTTTAGGGCGCGGCTGTTAAAACGTTCTCCAAAAAACTGTGGCATTGTTGCCGAGTCTAAGTGCTGTGTCATTATTCGGGTGCGTCGACCTAGGACAACCCATGCTAACAGCGAGCCGATCAGTGCATTTCCAATACCGGCCCAAGTCGCTGCAATACCATATTTCCAACCAAATTGTCCGGCATAGCCGACAAAGACAACGGCAGAAAAATATGAGGTTCCATAGGCAAAAGCAGTCAGCCAGGGACCAACTGAGCGACCACCTAATACAAAACCATTGACATCAGTAGTGTGTTTTCTGCAATACAGCCCGATACCGATCAAGACTGCAAAGTAAAGGATTAAAATTGCTAATTTCATACTTCTTCTCCATTTCTTTAGAATAGTTTATCTGCTGCGTATACATGCTCATATTCACATATAATAGCTTATTTGCTGTGTATACAAACTCATGTTCACAAAAGCATCTATGCAAAAACAGCAACTTTATCATACCATAGGTTGTGAAGTGCGTACAACGATTATATCGTTTAATTATAGGATTGTATCATGTTGTGGCAGAATGGAAAGATCATTGCGCAGGATCAAATGAAAATTGCGTAAGGAAATAGCAAATCTTATCCGATATATTAAATAGCCGAAATATTACATAATGCGATTGGACATTGTGATGTCGTGCAAGATGTGAGACGTTGGCGCAGATGACTCAGAGTGACATACAGTAAATGGAGGTAATGTATGAATCAGGTAGTGACAAATAGTGGTGCAGCAGCACAGTATTATGATGTGGCAAAGACAATGCAGAATAAGAAAGCAGCAAAGGCAGAGAATACTGCAGCCCCTGCAAAAAAAAGCAGCAGTACAGCGGCAGATAAGACGAATACATATGATAATCTTTCGACTAAAGCGAAAGCGTTGTTAGACGAGCTGAAAGATAAATATACCAATATGGATTTTTTTGTGGCAGATTTTAGCAGTGATGAGGAAGCACAGTCGATCATGTCTGCAGGGACTAAAGATTTTTCGGCGTTGTTTACCGGCGATGAACTGGAAAAGATGGCAAACGATGAGAGCTACAAGCAGGAAAGGCTCGACATGATCAATGATGCACTTGAGAAATTCAAGCAGCTTAAAGAACAGCTTGCCAACAAAGAGACAGAAGATGGTCAGAACGGCGTATCTTATGACGATATTGTGAAAGTAGGCATTGCTTTTCATGATGATGGTACAGTGTCATACTTTGCAGAACTGGAGAAGTCTACAGCAAAGCAGAAAGAGCGCATAGAAGATGTAAAGGATGCCAAAGCAGAAGAGAAGAAGAAAGCCGCCAAAAAGGAAAAAGCTGCCGATCAGAAAGAGACCGTGAAGAAAAAGACAAAAGTCCAGGCATCATCCTACGAGGAGCTATTAGATAAATTACAGAAGGTTGACTGGAATACGGTGAAAGAAGAGGCCACCCAGTCTGTTGGACAGAAATTTGATCTTTCCGTATAAGGAGCAAATTGTCCTGAAAATGGGACATAAATAGGAGAGAATTATCCTGAAAATGGGACACAATAAAAAAGGAAACTAGAACGATGACCTTGAATCAATTAAAGTATATTGTGGAATTGTCCAAAGACAGTTCGATCAATGAAGCTGCCAAAAAACTGTTCATTTCGCAGCCGAGCCTGACTGCATCTTTGAAGTCGTTAGAACAGGAAGTTGGATTCGAAATTTTCGCGCGAACAAAGAGCGGCATATCTCTTACTGTCAAGGGACGTGAGTTTTTGGGCTATGCAAAGTCAGTGATCGAGCAATATGACATTTTGGATGCTAAATATATATCGCACAAAAATATCAAGCGTACTTTTCATGTCTCTATGCAGCATTACACGTTTGCGGTGAATGCGTTTGTATCAGTGATCGATCAGTATGGCATGGAAGAGTATGAGTTTGAGATCCATGAGACGAAGACGCATGAAGTCATTGAAAACGTCAAAAATCAGATCAGTGAAATAGGTGTGCTCTATTTGAATGCTTATAATCAGGCAGTGTTGCAAAAGATTTTTCGGGAGTCCGGGCTGGTATTTACACCATTGTTTGAATGTGGGATTTATGCCTACATGAGTAAAAACAATCCGCTTGCGGGCAAGTCAAGCGTCACTATGGAAGAGCTGAATGATTATCCGTGTCTTGCCTTTGCACAAGGAGAAAGTAATTCGTTTTATTATGCGGAAGAAGTACTGAGCACCTATGCTTACAAGCAGTTGGTGCGTGCTAATGATAGAGCGACCATGCTTAATCTGATGGTTGGGATCAATGGTTATACATTATGTTCCGGCATTATTTGTGAGGAACTGAACGGTTCTGCGTTTTGTGCAGTTAAATTGGAGACAGACGAGAAAATGACCATTGGCTATATCGCGCGCAAAGCGTCAGTTATGAGTGAAATGGGTAATAAATTCCTTGAAGAGTTAAGCAAATACAAGGATAAGGTATTGGCGTGAATATAATAAAGGCGAGTAAGTATAACAAGTACCGCATAAGTATAATAATGCCGCATAAGCATAACAGTACTGCGTAAGTATAATAATGCTGCGTAAGTATAACGAGTACCGCGTAAGTATAACAGTATCGCATAAATATAATAATGTTGCGTAAATATAACGTGTTATAGAAAAAAACTATAACACGTTATATTTTTTTAAGATTATGCAAAGATCGAAAAGAGTAGTATGATTCGAATATAGATAATTCCTATAGAGATAGTAGGAGAAAGGAGCAGCGCTTATGAGTAAAAGAAACTGGATCAAGGCATTTGCACCGTTAGATCGGCAGAGACTTCTCCAGACGGCAGCAGAATCGGTCAATTGGATTGAACAATATGGCCATGTAGATGGTGATGTGGAGAGCTGGGATGTCATGCCGGGCAAACAAGTGGAAAAGGATGCCTTACTTTTAGATGACGCGAGTTTGTATGCGGGCGCAGCAGGAATTGCATTATTATATTTGAAATATTATGTCGCGACAGAGCAAGAGAAATACTTACGCAAGGCGGAGGCGGGTATCCGTTATGTGATCCGTAAATATCGTGGCAAGGAGGATTTTGCGACGGAAGTACCATTTTTGCAGGGGGCCTATATCGGTTATTTGAATGGTCCGGCGGGAGGTGCCTATGTTGCAAAGGAACTCTATAAAATTACAGGAGAGGAACGTTATAAGCAGTTTGCGCTGACAGTTGCCGATGATGCGATCGAGGCAGCAAAAGACGAGCAGGGAGCACTTACTTGGTATGGGTTTTACGGCATATTAGGCGAAGGTGGTTTGATCCTATTTCTGCTCGACATTTATAATACGTTCGGCGGTGATAAATATCTGGATGCTGCGGCAAAAGCGGCAAAATATATTGCAGACCGCAAGGAAGATGCGCCGCAGGGTGGATACCGCTGGTACGTAATGGATACAGAGACTTTTCCGACAATTGGCAAAGCGGGTGGCTATTTCCCGGGATTTGAATATGGTGCTGCAGGCTGTGGTTATATTTTGGCAAGCGTATATGAGCAGACGCATCAGGAAGAATATTTAGACATTGCAAAGAAAGCGGCACAGTATATTCAAAATATTGCAGACTACTCCGAAGATGGCGAGGCAGCTTTGGTTAAGTATAACGATACGTATCTGACAGACCTGTATTATCTGGGAGTATGTCAGGGACCGATCGGCACCTCAAGATTGTTTTACAAACTGTATCGGATTACCGGAGACGAATCGTATAAAGATTTTGTCATTAAGTTGACCAATGGTCTGTTGGCAGCCGGTGCGCCAACGAAACATTCGGACGGTTATTGGAGAACGAATTGCTATTGCTGTGGTGCAGCGGGAATGTTAGAACATTTTCTGCATGTACATAAGCTGACAGGTAATGCGGTATATCTGGATGCGGCCTATGAGGCGGCTGAGGCGATCATTGGTGAATCGACCTATCAGCACAAAGTGCGCAATTGGTATACGTCTTGGAACCGGCATGAACCGGACAGATCAGAGGCGTATGTGGGACTGTATCACGGAAGTGGCGGCTGCGCGGCATCGTTGCTGGCGTTGGCGCAGTACATAGAAGATAAGACATATTTACCGGGATACCTAGAAGATCCTTATCAAGATCTGTATGTATCGTAAATTGCAAAAAAGAAAGGAACGAGAATAGTTATGGCAAAGATTGTAAAAAATATTGAAGAATTAGTAGGACGCACACCGTTATTTGAGTTTGAAAAGTTTGAGGAAAAACACGATATCAAAGCACATTTGCTGGGAAAATTGGAGTATTTTAATCCATCGGGTTCCATCAAGGACCGCGCCGCTCTTAACATGATCAAAAAGGCAGAGGAAGATGGTATTCTTCACCCGGGAGATACGATCGTAGAAAACACCTCTGGAAATACCGGAATTGGGTTGGCTGCATTTTCTGCAAGCCGTGGTTACAAGCTGACGGTATTTTTGGAGCCGGGACAGTCCGAAGAACGCCAAAAGATGCTGCGTGCATATGGCGCTGACTTAAAGAGCATGTTTGATGTGCCGGGCGTGCCGGAAGCCTTTGCGAACGGAACATTCACAACAGGATTTTATCAAGAAGCGATCCAGAAATATTGCGATGCTCAGCCAACGCATCATTATTTCATTAACCAGTTGGCCAATGAGGCCAATCCGGGAGTTCATTATGCGACAACCGGACCGGAGATCTGGGAAGATACAGATGGCAAAGTAGATATTTTAGTAGCAACCAGTGGAACTGCAGGAACAATTACCGGACTTACTAAATATTTCCGCGAAAAAAATCCGGATGTTAAAATTGTTGCCGTACAGGCAGATCCGACCTCAAGACCTGGTGGTTCCGAAGATCCGCAGACCATTGACGGCATTGCGCCATTTGGCGATCCGGGTTTCCCGGATGCTGCAAAGGCACCATTTATTGTCGGATTTGATTACGATGAATATATTGATGTCAAAGGCGAAGATGCGTATGCTCTTGGCCGCGAAATTGCACAGACGGATGGTGTGTTTTTGGGACAGTCTGCCGGTGCAGCACTGCACGCAGCAACTATTGTTGCCCAAAGACCGGAAAATGCCGGCAAAAATATTGTTGTTATTTTGGCAGATAACGGAATGAAATATTTAAGCACCAATATGTATCCACTTGATAAAAAAGTACAGTAATCAGCAGGTGAGATCTCGGTTGTATAATTTTTCCGGATTTCCACATACTAACTCCAAAGTGAATATGCAGCAAAAATGACAATTTGTTATTGCTAAAATATGGAATTGGAGGAAACATTGGTGAAAGCAACAGGAATAATCAGAAAAATTGACGATCTGGGACGAGTCGTAATACCGAAGGAAATTCGTCGTACTTTGCGTATCCGTGAAGGAGACCCGTTAGAAATTTATACAGACAGAGAAGGCGAAGTGATATTAAAGAAATATTCCATGATGGAGGATATGGGAATATTAGCACAGCAGTATGCAGATGCATTAGCGCAGACAACGGGACATCAAGTTGCGGTGACGGACCGGGAGCATATCATAGCTGCATCATCAGGCACGAAAAAATTGCTGTTAGATAAAGCAGTCAGCAGGGATTTGGAGCGTATGATCGACAGAAGAGAGAGTGTGGTCGCCTCCGGAGCAGGCAAAGAGTATCGGAAAGTGTGTGATGAGCCTGAGAACTTTGCATGGGAAGTGATCTGTCCGATCATATCAGAAGGAGATGCGATAGGGGCCGTTGTAATATTTACACGCAGCAAAGAGGTGTCTTTGGGAGATACGGAGCACAAATTAGCTCGCGTGGCAGCAGGTTTTTTGGGAAGACAATTAGAACAGTAATATAAGATCCATTGCCGAAAGGTGATGGGTCTTTTTTCCGTGCGAACCTGTTATCAATAATTGCATAAGCAATTCAATTTATGCTATAATAATTTGCAAAAGGAACCGGTGAAAATTAAAAAACGGGAGCAAAATATGGGAGATTTTTTGATCGTATCGCTTGCTGAAGAATTGCAGGCGTATGAGGATTTGGCGCAGGAGTATCAGGTTGGTTTTGAAATCAATGATTTTTATGATCCGCTTGTGTTTGAAGATAAGAAACGAAGAGAAGATATTATACAGAAATATCAGAAGGCCGGGATTCCGGCAGGAAGCACGATGCACGGGGCGTTCTATGATGTGTCGGTGTTTAGTTACGATCCACAGATCCGCGAGATTTCAAAACTTCGTATGCGACAGAGCATGGAGATTGCCCAAGAACTTTCGGTGAAAGGAGTTGTATTCCACACAAATTGGAATCCGATGCTTTCTAATATTGTATATGATGATCAGGTGGTTGACGGCACCTGTACATTCGTCCGGCACTTGTTAGAAGCATATCCGGAGATACAAATTTACATGGAAAATATGTTTGACAGCGATCCGGTTATTTTACAGAAAATATCCGAGCAGTTATGCGTATATTCTAATTTCGGAGTATGTTTGGACTATGCACATGCGCATTTATCGGATACGCCGATCGAGGAATGGATCAAAGCACTGCGGCAATATATTCGACATATCCATATAAACGATAACGATCTGCGAAGGGATCTGCATCTTGCTGTTGGGGATGGCAGGATTGACTGGGAATTGTTTTGCAGATATTATCAAACATATTTTGAAGAATGCAGTGTACTGATCGAGACGACAAAACCGGATAACCAGCGGCGGTCGTTGGAGTATTTACGAAAGAAACTATAGAACACTGTTTTTGCTAAATGACATAGAAATGGGGAATCACAATGGAACAGCAAATAACATATAGTGCAGAGCAGATGCTCGAAGACATATTTTTATATATGAGTCAGTTGGTCGATGAAAAAGATTTTTCCAAGGTCGTTTCACTGCTGACGGATCTTGGCCGTGTGCTGGCGCATTCTGAGCGCGCATCATTTTGGTACTGGGATGCGAAACATAAGCAGTACTGGACGTTAGCTGCGGTGGGAAGTGACAAGATTACAGTACCCGAGGGAAGCGGGATCATAGATGCATCCATCCAAAATAAAGAAACGATCGTGATTAATGATCCGTATCAGGATGAACGGTTCAATCCGGCGGTGGATAAGCAGACAGGATTTGTGACAAAGTCTATTTTGTGCATGCCGGTAACGAATGCCAAGGGTAAAGTGATCGGGGCGTATCAGGCGATCAATAAGCTGAATGCAGACGGAACGGCGGGGACGTTTGATGAGAAAGATAAGAAACATCTCACATTAGCGGCTGTTTATTGTGGCAAAACATTGGAGTCCTATTTGTTGGACACGGAGATTCGTATAGATCCGTTGACAGGGCTGATCAATCGCCGCGGATTTTATGAGTTTTATGAGGAAGCCGTGTCAGATCCACAAAACGGAACGGCGTCCATAATTATGTGTGATATTGATTTTTTCAAGAAAGTAAACGATACCTATGGACACAACGCAGGTGATGCCGTATTACAAAGAATAGCAGCGGTGCTGCAAGAGCATGTTGCATCTGAAGATGAGGCGGTGCGATGGGGTGGTGAAGAATTTATCCTGATGTGTATGGATTGTCCGCTTGTCAAAGCACAGGAGATTGCAGAACATATTCGAGAGATCGTCGAGCATATGTCGATCGAATTTGAGGAGCATCATATTGCGGTAACGATGTCTTTTGGAGTATATCAGCTAGACGGTGATCAGACGATGGATCAAAACGTAAAGCAGGCAGATGAACGTTTGTATCAGGCAAAAACTACCGGACGAAACCGGGTTGTTGTTTGATTAGAAAGGTGTGGATACAAAAATGGCAGAAATAAAATCTGTTTTTATTAGTTATAGTTCCAAAAATAAAGAGTTGGTTCATAAGATCGTCCGCGTGCTAGAACATATTGGAGTATCCTATTGGAAAGCACCGGATATGATCCCGGTGGGGTCAAATTATGCTAGAGAGATTCCGCGTGCGATCAGAGAATGTGATCTGTTTTTGCTAATCTTATCTAAGGAATCGCAGGAATCGGTATGGGTAGAAAAAGAGGTTGACAGTGCGATCTGTTATAAAAAAAATATTGTTCCGTTTAAGATTGACGATACGCCAATGAACGATACATTTAGTTTCTATTTGAATAACGTACAGATGATCCCATATTATTTGGGAGAGGTAGCTGCGGTAAAGAGTTTGTGTGAACAGCTGCAGCCATATACGACAGGAGGGACATCCGGCGAAGGCATCCAAGCATTTATGGATCAGACAAAAAGTGTCGAGGCAGCCGCAGGAAAAAAGTCACAGACTGCGGACAGTGGCCGGACAAATGACAGGATGGTATCGTCTAAGCCAAAATTTCGCCCGCTTAAAAATAACACCGGACAGTTTGGATCTTTGGCGCGCTATTCGGAGGAAGATGTTCCTGGAGAAATCTATACCGTTGGTACACGGATGTGTGCCGAGGGGTTATCGCTAAATAGAATACCAATGGATTGTAAATATTGCGGTGAAGGTGTAGAAAAGATTGCACGAGGCGTTTATCGTTGTAAGGTATGCGGCAGGGAAAATTACGATTATTTTCAGACGGTACGCTTGTATTTGGAGCGCTTCGGAGCAACTCCGGCGTTGATCATAGAACGCGAAACAGGGGTGCCTCGCAAAGCGATCGAACAGTTCTTGCGGCAGGAATATTTAGAGATACCAAGGCAGTCACCGATCCGTATGTCCTGCGAAAACTGTGGTGCGCCAATTCGAACCGGTTATTTGTGCGATCAGTGTAAAAAGCTGAAAGGATTTTCGGTCAACTACGGTCAAAGCGGCAACTGGCGTTCTTCGCGGTAGATATCGGGTATTTGGCAAGAGGATGTATAATGCTGAGCACTGAGTAAGTGCAAGTGTAGGGCGAGGAAAACAGTGTGTCGGGGAAGGAGTTCTGCTTATGGAGAAAATTATTTGGGTGATTGGGGATGATCGTCTTGAAATGATCGAGGCGCAGAGACGGATCAATGCGGCAGGATCAATGCGTGCGCTTTGCTTGCTTTCCTTTGAGGCGGTTCAGAAAGCCGCACTGGCACAGGAGGAGGGGGAGCGGTCGAGAATCAGCACGCCTTCTCTTATTATCTTTGACTATCAAATGGCAAAGAAAGAAGATTTTGCCAGTGTTCTTTTTCTGCGCAAGCAGCAGTCGCTAGGCGGTGTTCCTTTGTTTTTTATGACCGAAAAACGCAGCGAAGAACTGGATGAGGAATGTTACGAAAAGGGTGCCACAGTCGTTGTACATAAGCCGTTTTCGCGAGCGGGTATCATGCGTATCGAGCGAACGGCGTGGCAGCATGAGGCAACGAAAAACTACGAGATCATGTTGCAAAAACAGGCAGGAGATCTGCAGGAGGCAAAAGAGATCATTCGGCTTAATAAACAGCTCCAGTCAAGAAATCAATTGCTGCATCAGATTTTTGGACGTTATTTCTCAGATAATGTCGTTGACAGTATTTTGGAAGATCCCAAAGGTGCGGTTATTGGAGGTGAGAAGCGAAAGCTTACGGTGATGATGGCTGATCTGCGTGGATTTACCGCAATGTCAGAAAGCATGACGCCGGAGGCGGTAACGGATATTCTTAATTGTTTCTTTGATGAAATGCTGCAGTGCATTACCAAATATTACGGCGTGGTGATCGAGTTTTTGGGAGATGCCATTCTTGCCGTGTTTGGAGCATCTCCAGATTCTAAGGCACAGATTGAAGAAGGAATTACAGCCGGTATAAAGATGCAGAAAGCGATGGCAAAGGTCAATGACTATATTATTTCCAAAGGGCTGGTGCCGCTAGAGATGGGAATTGGCATACATCGCGGAGAAGTATTTATCGGAAATTTCGGATCAGAAACGATGATGCGATATAACGTCATCGGTCAGGCCGTTAATGAATGTTCGAGAATAGAGGGTGCGAGTGTCGGTGGTCAGGTACTCGTATCCTATGATACCGTACAAAACGCAAATGCGGCGATCAAGACGGACGGGAAATTTACGATACAGGTCAAAGGGATTTCCACACCGTTAAAAGTATATAGTGTAACAGGAATCGGAACACCCTATAGCTGCAATCTGGCTCACCATAAACTGGCCGGCTTTTTTTGGCGTGGTCGGCTTCAATGCACGATTCAGTGCATTGAAGATGAGCTGGTGACCGATCAGACCTTGCGCGGAAAGATTGTTTTACTGACGCTCGATCGCAATCTTCGAATCGAATTGGAAGATAAGATAGAACCGGATATTCCGTTGTATTCGGATATGGAAATCTATTTGGAGACAAACAGGAATACCGATACAGATACGGGTGACGGGAAGAAGCCGGGGAATGATGTTCAGGCTACAGGCTGTGACAGGATATATGCTAAGATCTTGAAAAGGTCACAAGGTGTGATCGAGGTACATATCACCTATGGGTTTGAAGTGATCAAGAAATATACCTATCCCATGTATCCGTATATGCATACGTATCCATGGATTATATATTGATCTGACAAAAAGGAGACGCAAATGGAGAATGCAATGTTTGAACGGTTAGAACTTCAGAGTGACGATATCCTGCAGGCATATTATATGCGCAGCCAGTCTTTGCTGTTGTTAGAATATGCAGGGACGCTGGAAGAAACTTTGGGATTTTCGGACAGTACAGATAAGCCGCAGGCAGTACTTGCACAGATGGCGGCTGCAGAGTCACCGACAAATGGCGAAAAGCTGCAGCAGGCAGAATATTTTCTGGCATTTACGGAAAAAAACGGAGAAGTGTGGCTGTATTTTTACAGCAGGACGAATGCCGTTCGCGCAGTCGATCTGCTTGACAGTATTGTTGAGGAAATGGGACTTGTTAAAGGGAATGCTGTTTCCGCGAGTGGACGCGTTCCGGCAGCTCTTTTCAAGGCACATATGACAGGGATGGATGCTGCAGATTATATGGAATTTGTGCAGGGAAAAGTAGCAGAATATTTCGAGGAAGACACGTGCATCGATGCGCTGCAGTATGCGAAAATGCATGAGAAAGAGATATTGGAGATGGATCGTTACCGCAAGAAGAGGATCAGCTGGGCGTTTGTGCCGACCGATCGGATTGCGGCTGCAGGAACGAAACTGGCGGTTAAATCCTTGGAAAATGAAACAGGTATTACGATCGTTGCAGATCCGGATATATACATTATGATCGGCAGACGCGGGGAAGTATACCACATCCGAAGAGATAAATTTTTGGCGACATATGAACCGACGGAAGAACCGCTGGACATTTTTACGCAAATGCTGGATTTTATTCCGGTGGTAGAGACCGTTTCGGATGGAGGATATATCAGTATTGATGAAATGGCAAGGTTATGTTATCCAAAAACACAGGCAGTGATATGTTGCCAGGAGCTTAAGAAACGCACCAGAGTATTTTCGAAAAATAGTGAACAAGAGTATTTTTTGGGGAGACCGGGCGATTATCTGGCGGTGAGACTAGATGACATTACCGATATTTATGTGATACAGCGTGATATATTTGCGGAAACCTATGAAAAAGTTCAAATATAGAAACGGGGGCACAAAACGCAAGACATAATGCGGGAGGACAAAAGTATGTTAGAAACTTTGGAGCAGTGGGGCTGTGAGACTGAAAAAACAATGGAGCGGTTCTTAGATGACAAAGAGTTTTACCAGGAATGTTACGATCTTTTCATTGGCGGAGAAGGATTGGAGCACTTGAAATGCCAACTTGACGAAGGGCGGATCACAGATGCATTTGTGAATGCACATGGAATGAAAGGAACAGCGTCCAATTTGGGACTGGTTCCTATTGCGAATATATTGAGCAAGATCGTAGAGCCGCTTCGCACCGGCAAAACAGATGGTGTAATGGAGCAATATGATCAACTGTGTGCAATATGGAAAAAGTATGCGACATTGTGCAAAAATAATTAAATATCTTTCTACATGTGTAGAATGAGATGAAAATATGTGAAAAATGCCTGTTTTTCGGACAGAATTCGTGAAAAACCTTGACAAATGCTTGTATAAAGGGTATAACTAGACTTGTAAGTTTTTACGGAAATATTAATTTTTGAGGAGGATTAAATCCATGAACAAGACAGAATTGGTAGCAGCTATGGCTGAGAGTGCTGACCTTTCTAAGAAAGATGCAGAGAAGGCTTTGAAGGCTTTTATTGAGGTTGTAACAGATGAGTTAAAGAAAGATGAGAAAGTACAGTTAGTTGGCTTTGGAACTTTCGAAGTAGCTCAGAGAGCAGCTCGTGAGGGTAGAAACCCACTTACTGGCGAGAAGATGCAGATCAAGGCATCTAAGGCTCCTAAATTCAAAGCTGGTAAGGCATTAAAGGATGCTGTAAACTAAGATTTTTGGATTTGTAATCACTGGAGAGCTGCAGAAATGCAGCTCTTTTTTCCTTTATAGGGAACTTGTCGTTTCCTATAAAGGAAAAAAGATTAATGGAAATTGCTGCCAGGCAGCGTGACATCATCGCAAAGCGCTGGTTTTGCAATTTTAATATAAGAGGAGAGAGTGAACATATGAGACTGGACAAATATTTAAAAGTTTCCCGTTTGATCAAACGCCGCCCGGTAGCCAATGAGGCTTGTGATGCCGGACGTATTCAGGTTAATGGCAAAGTTGCCAAAGCATCGTTGAATGTAAAAGTAGGCGATATTATTGAGATCACATTTGGTGATAAAGTCGTTAAGGTTGAAGTATTGAGTATCGAAGAAACCTACAAAAAGGATGAGGCAAGAGAGTTATATAAGGTATTGTGATCTTAAATCAATTCCCTGCATAACATGCTCCAAAACATCATATCGTATTGTATTAATTTCATAGGTTACATTTGCTGCATATCGGTCTTAGCATAAATAAAGCCATGTCCTCATACATTATAAAGAGTGGTTGGTTGACCGACTGCTGAGGAGTGGTTGGATAGCCGGCTGATAAAGAGAGTGGTTGGTAAGCCGGCTGCGAATAAGATTCGTGCTGTAAATATCATGCCGGCGGCAAAGTGCGAAATCACAGCAAAGTTTGCGGACTGAGAAAGGAATGTAACTTATTATGGAAGAAAGACGAATGGAAGATAAGACCAGAATGATACATAAAGTATATTTGAATGCACGCAAGTCTGCGGTATTATCCGGAGTTCGGGATGTGTTGTCTTTTGACGCCAAGGAAGTGTATTTGGAGACGGAACAGGGCGTTCTGCTGATCCAAGGAGATGAGCTGCATGTTAATCGCCTTTCTTTGGAGAAGGGAGAAATCGATATTGATGGGCGGATCGACAGTTTTGCTTATTCTGACAGGGAGGAAACTCAGAAAAAAGCAGCTTCTTTTCTGAGCAGAATGTTTCAATGACGGAAGTGATACTGGGACAACTGCGATTCATTTTGTGGATGATGTGCGGGGGAATGGCAATCTTGGCCGGATATGATGTTTTGCGTTTGTTTCGCTGGCTGGTGCCACATGGCGCCGTGTGGATCGCTGTGGAAGATCTGTTTTTTTGGGGCGCTGCCAGTGTTCCGGCATTTATTTTATTCTTAAAAATGCACGATGGACAGATCAGATGGTATGGTGTGGCTGCACTGCTTAGTGGGATCGTGTTGTATGAGGTCGGCATTAGCAGGCCGGTCCGCCGTATGCTTTGTCGGATCTTTGCACCGATACGAACGAAATTGCGGCGTCACTGTGCTGCAGTATTTCATAAACTGAAGAGAGTCTGGCGTGTATTATACTTAAAATTGCGTAGCGCTGTATCATGCTCTCAGCAGAAAACCTCGAAAAACGGAAGAAAACACTAGTAAATTCCCACAAAAATTCCATAAAATTACTATATTTTTTGTACAAATTATGTTATAATGAATCCTGCGGAGTTCGGCAAAGTGCGGACGAAGCAGGGTTTTTGAATTGCAGAAAAAGAGGAGGAATGATTATGCGGAACAGGTTTATGAGAAGAGCAGTTGTGTGTATCCTTGCACTGGCAATGATGTTATCCTTTGACGGCGTGTCTACGATCGCATCTGCGGCAAAGGCAAAGGCGAAAGCACCAAAGATTAGCAGCAAGTCTATTGTTGTTAAGGTAGGTTCTTCTAAGAAAGTAACCATCAAAAACAAACCAAAGAAGGCAAAAGTAACATGGAAATCTAAGAACAAAAAGATTGCAAAGGTAAGTAAGTCCGGTAAGATTAAGGGCATGAAAGCCGGCAAGACAACAGTAACGGCAACTGTTAAGTACAAAAAAGGCAAAAAGACAGTCAAAAAAGTATTGAAGGCTAAAGTTACCGTTAAGAAGAAAGCGGCTGCAAAAGCAACCAAGAAACCGACTACGACGAAGGCACCGGCAACCACGAAGGCACCGGCAACCACGAAGAAGCCGGTTGCAACCAAGGCACCAACGGTAACGAAGACACCGGTTCCGGCACGTACACCGGAGGCTGATCCGAAGCCGGCAAATGTTGTGGCTGACGGTAAAGTATCTGACAGCAACTTGACAACAGAGCACAAATCACGTTATGGAGCAGTTACAAAAGATAACGGAATGATGCGTACCAACCTGTCTGCGCAGGATATTACCCCGGCAATGGGAATGGGTTGGAACATCGGTAACTCTTTGGAGCAGACTGGAGCAGGAAGCATCGAGACTATGACAGATGCAGAGAAAGCAGCTTTGACAGATGCAGATTGGGTAAAGGGCTATGAGACAAATGCCGGCAACCCGGTATCTACGCAGAAGTTATTTTCCGGCTTGAAACGCTATGGCATCAATACGATCCGTATCCCGATCGCCTGGTCCAATATGATGGTTCAGGAGAAACAGAGCGATGGAAGTACATATTATCGTATTAATGAAGCATATTTTGACCGCGTTGAAGAAGTTATCAATTACTGCTTGAACGAGGAAATGTATGTTATCATCAACGACCATTGGGATGGTCAGTGGTGGGGCATGTTCGGTGATGCGGACTTGTCTGTAAGAGCACAGGCTTGGAAAAAATATGAAGATATGTGGACACAGATCGCTAATCGTTATATTGATTATTCTGACCGTTTGATCTTCGAGGGAGCCAACGAGGAATTGGGCGAGCGCTTAAATGACAACTGGAAAGGTACCGGCGGTACCAAGGGCGTTTTAACGCGCAAGGAAACGTATGCATTAACAAATGAGATCAATCAGAAGTTTGTTGATATTATTCGTAAATCCGGTATTAATGCGGATGGAACCAAGAACAACAACTATTATCGTATGCTTTTGATCCCGGGTTATGATACGAACCTTCATCAGACCTGTGGTGATAAGTATTCCAACAAGGCCGGTGACAAATATACCAACAACCCGACGGAACCAAACGACGATTACACGTATACCATGCCTACTGATGTAAGCGAAAATGGTATCTCCAAGTTGTTTGTATCCATTCATTATTACGATCCGCTTGGATGGGGTATTGCAAAGACATCTGCAACCTATGAAACCCCAAAGGGAACTTCTACTTTTAAGGATACTTGGGGCAGCGAAGAAGATTATGCAGCGATGGCGGAAGACTTTGAGTCGATCAAAGAAGCCTATACAAGCAAAGGCTACGGCGTGATCTTTGGCGAATTTGGCTGTGTATCTGTGAATAAGGACGGCATCCCAGAGTACTTCAAGGAGTTCTTCCAGAGCTGCCAGAAGTACGGCGCAGTTCCGGTAATGTGGGATGAAGGTGGTATTGTAGATCGTAAGGGAACAGGCAATGCAGCATATGCATACTTTGTATATGAGGATATTGGACAGGTATTCTGTGAAGTTATGGGCAAAACAGTTACCCTGAAAGAAGCTGCATCGAAGCTTACTACAATGACCGGTAAGCCGGAAGATCCGGTAGCAGAAAATCAGGATCCGCTTGTTGTGGCAACCTGGAATGGTAACTTTATGCGTAACACCAATGGTTCCGGTTCTGTCAACTACGATGAGCTGCAGAAAGTATTTGGTAAAAACAGTGTTATGACAATGGCCGGAAATACGACCGGTGCTATGTTTGAAACATTAAGTACAACGACCAACAGCAATTATCCGGATCTTAAGTTGGAAGCTTCCAGTGATACATATCGCTGGCACGCCCATTACAACTTAGTCAATGGCAAAGGTGAGAGTGACTGGTCACAGATCAAAGAGCCTGGTATTCGTATTACCATGCATGACGACATGATCAGTAAATCTGCACAGCTGCAGCTTGTATACACGAACGGAATGTGGCAGGGAGACGATACGTTTGAGTGGAAGTATGAGTCTACGTATGAGCAGGTAGAGTCAGTATCCGGCAGCGAGTATACGAAAGAGCAGATTGCAGCTTTGCCATCCACAGTGAATTACTTTAGCAAGGAAGGTGAGGCATTTAGCGATTCTTTACCAAAACTGGATGAGAACAACCAGCCAATCCTTGCAGAGACGGCATGGCAGGGTAAGGCACTTCATTTGAATCCGAAGTATCTTGCAAACGATCCGATCATCCTGCTTACATCTAACACGTATTTAGGTGTAGATTTTGTTAAAGTTGAGATCGTAGATCTTGCTTATACATCAGATGGTAAGGATTATGTGAAAGCAGAACAATAAAAAGCAGTATTTCACAGCGTTATGCGGTGACGTGCACAGTAGGCAGGCCCTTCAGAAATGAAGGGTCTGTCTTATTTGCAAAAATGGTGATTCATTCACGAAAAAGGGTTGCGAAAATCGCATAAAAGAGTTATAATATTACTACAAAGTAAGAAGTGAGCAGCTTCTTAAAATGTACGGTTTTGCAGACGATTGAGAGTCTGCGTTTTTTGTCAAAAGGGATATACAATATATGGTATGTCAGCGAAGAGCTGTACACAGAATATAGTTCGGTAATGTATATGCTGTTTGATGGGGTAGTTATTTATAATGATTCCCTGCGGTGATAAGTATGTGGAGGTGGTTGTAAGATGTCAGCGAGTCGTGGCAAGCGACGAGGGAAAAAGAAATTGAGTCCGTTCACGTTAGCGGGCGTCATTGTACTTTGCCTTGTACTGTGCGGTACAGTTACATATAAGACCGCTACACTGAAATCACAAAGTAAGTCTTATCAGAAGCAGATTGAACAGCTTAAAGAGCAAAAGTCCGAACTTAAAGATGAGCAAGCTGAGATTAAAGAGTTTAAGAAGCATGCTAAGACAGATGATTACGTGGAGGAGATTGCAAGAGAGAAATTAGGGCTTGTACATAAAGGGGAGATTGTATTTAAGCCTGAGAAGTAAAAACAAGATCATGTATAGGGTTTACTGATTAGAAAGCAATGATCTTGAATGATTTCGAATTCTACGCCTTCATTTATATTAACCGATTTTCGTGAAGCATTTGCAAAAGGGGTGTTTTGTAAATGCGGAACGGAATAGGATCCAAAACAGGGAAAGCCGGTTCTGCGTGAGCCGGCTTTTTCTGTTGCCCTTATTTTAGAAAATGAAGCAGCGTCGTTTCGAAGGGTGCGGTGTCGATTTCTTTTTTTTCGTGGTACTGAGATTTGACAAAATTTGCAACTATTGTTTCCTATACTTTGTCTCACGCTGTTCGGGACAGGCAGTCTGATCCCGAAAAATCAGGCAAGATAAGGAGTAGTGTGCAATGAAAACAATTCAGAAAAAAATGTTAGTGCAGGTGTTGCTCGGCTTTTTGCTGGGAAGAGTGTCTATTTACGGAATGAATCCGGTGGCGCCTGCCTTTTTTGCGGCAGGATTTGCAGAGGGTGGAGCTGTATTACCGGTTGCCATTACCATATTACTGGGGATGAGTACCGTATTTGCATTGGACACAGTGTTGGCGTATGGGGCCGGAATGTTAGCGCTGTGGCTGGCTGCAGACTTTTTGAAAAGGCGGAGGATAACGGTAAAGATGGGACATGCCGCCTTTTTGTTGGCAGCGGCAACATGGGTCATGTCGGGAACAAGGTATTTGCTTGTTCCGTATAGTGGAACAAGTATTTTTTTGGCAACGCTTGAAGCAGTATTGATGCTTGCTGTCACAAGAATTTTTCATGGAGGTATTGTGTATTTGCTGCATGGGACCAGAGAATCGCGACCGGGCAAAGAGGAGGTCATCAGTTTGGGGGTCCTTGCAGGGGCCGCATTATGGGGATTTCCGCGGGAGTCGTTTACAAAGCTATCTTTGACGGAAATTATGATCTGGATACTGCTTGCATTTACAGGGTATTTAGTGGGATTGTATCTGCATCCGATGGAAAGTGGCAATGAATGGAAAGAGCTTATGAAGCACAGACTCCATGAATTTTCAGATTCGTTTCAAAAATTATCCAAAGCATTAGCTAATCAGTCAGATAAGCAGTTTCGTATGACGAGGCATGAGATGCGCGAGTTTATGGATGGCATTTCTGAACAGGTCTGTGATCGGTGTGAAAATCGCGAAAATTGTATGGGACAGTTGGAGCTTGCAAGCTCAGAGATGTTTGGAACCTTGCTGTTAGCACAGGAACAGGGGATATTAGTGCCCGAACAAATGCCGGCACGTTTTCTGCGGGAGTGCATACATTTAGAGCGTTTTGTTTCGGAGACAAATCAAAATCTGCAGATGGCACGTATGATGATGGGCGTACAAAATAAAATGTCGGAGAATAGACAGGTCATTGCAGGACAGATGGAGGAAGTTGGCAAATTGGTAGGCGGATTGGCAGAAGAGATGGAACGCACAAGAGATCTTCCGGCAGATGCTGCAGGAAAGGTAGGCAAGAAACTGCAGGCAAAACGGGTAAAAGCGCTGGGGATCATGTTTTACGAGAAAAGGGATGGAAGGCTGGAAATACATATGCGCGCACGTACTGTGCGTGGTCGGTTGGTTACTGCCAAAGAGGTTGCTGTCGTATTGCAGGAAGTGCTCCAAAAACCGATTCGTGTAGGAGAGCAGTCCAGGCAGATCGTCAGCCGTGATATGACATATTTTGTGTTTGAAGAGGATACGCCGTTGGTAGCGGAAGCGGGTGTTTCTAGAAGAGTCAAGGATGGTGAAGAAGTATCCGGAGATGTATTTACCTGTTTACCTTTACCAAGCGGGGAGATGCTTATTGCATTATCTGATGGCATGGGGAGTGGGCAGGATGCTTTTTCGGAGAGCAGTCTGGTGATCGAGTTATTGGAGCAGATGGCGGAGGCGGGGTTTTCGCAGACTTCTGCACTTAAACTGATCAATTCCGTGTATTTATCCTGTGAGGAAACAGAGCGCTATGTGACGGCAGATATTTTGGTGCTGAACCTATATAAAAAGCATTGTCAGTTGTTAAAAAACGGTGCAACAGCTACTTATCTGTATCATGAGGGGGAGATTACATGTGTCGAAAGCCAGGCGCTGCCGATCGGAGCCGGAAAGGATGTAATCCCGTATACAAGAAAAATGGACATATCTGCAGGGGATTATGTTATAATGATGACAGATGGCGTAGCAGATATGCTGCCCGGTATGGAACACGGGCTGGCCGGATTTATGGAACAGTGGCAGGGACGCCCCCCGGAAGAAATCGCAGATGCATTATTAGAAGAAGCAATCTGTGAGTGTGGCGGCAGTGTGCCGGACGATATGAGTGTGATCGTTACGGAAATCAGTGATAATTTGCGGACACAGAAATAGAGAGGATAGAGCAAAACGTGAAGAAAGTATACGATACGATAAATCAATATTGTGTAGAACATGACCTGTTAATGAACGGAGACGGTATTGTGATCGGTTTATCCGGTGGGATGGATTCGGTATGCCTGCTGCAGGTATTAGCGGCACTAAGAAATGAGTGGCAGCTTCGGCTTGTCTGCGTACACGTACACCACGGGATCCGAGGAACGGCAGCAGATGAAGATGCGGCTTTTGCACAGAGACTGGCAGCTAAATATAACATTTCTTTTCGACTATATGAAATGGATATTCCACAGCTTGCCAAAGAACAGGGATTATCGGAGGAAGAGGCGGGTCGTAATTACCGTTATCGGTGTTTTGAAGAAGTACGAAAAGAACTGAATTTTGACAAAATTGCAGTAGCGCATCATCGAGATGATCAGGCTGAGACTGTTCTATGGCAGATCTTGCGGGGGAGTGGTTTGCGGGGCGTGTGCGGAATGCGCGCCGGGCGCGCTAATATTATTCGACCGTTATTGTGTCTGGATCGACAGCAGATTGAGCAGATAGTCCGGGGAAACGGGGACGGTTGGAGAGAGGATGCCACCAATCGAGAAGAAAAATACACGCGTAATAAGATCCGTAACCGGGTATTTCCTTATATAGAGCAGGAAATACAGCCGATGGCGCGCAGACATTTGGTGGAACTGGCAGAAGATTGTCAAAGAGCGTGGGATTATATAGAGCGTCAAATGTTGGAACAATATGAACGCTTGGTATATCGTGATGGAGATACCTTTTGTTTTTCCGTGGATGAGTGGAAACAGGTCGATCCATATTTGCAGGGACAACTGTTGATGCATATAATGGAACAGGTCTGTGGAAGCCGAAAGGATATCGGCAGAGTGCATGTTGATGCACTGCTTCGGCTGGCAGAAGGCGTGACCGGCAAACGGCTGGATCTTCCATATCACATGCGAGCAGGCAAAGATTATGACAAGATATGGATCCGGGTTGACATGCAGTCAAATGTGCATTGCAATACGCTGATTCCGCTACGGTTCAATGAGCGGACCGTGTTACAGGATTCGAACGGACAGGAGATGGTAATTACGTTACGGCTGACACAGCGAGATGATTTGCCACAAAATGTTCCGAAAAATGACTGTACGAAATGGTTTGATTGTGATAGAATGTATGCTGATGTTTTGGCTGATCCGACAGAGAAAGAGGCGGATCGCGGACATTTTGATAGAGACAACGGACCGGTTTGGCGGTTCCCGCAAGAAGGAGATTACTTGCAGTTGACGGGCGCAGGCGGGACGAAGACACTGGCGCGTATCTTTATCGATGCTAAAATCTCGGTTGACAAAAGAGGCAGTATACCGGTACTTGCAATGGGAAAACATATTATCTGGATTCCGGAGCTTGGACGTGTAAGTGCTGCTTTTTACGTGACAGAGGCAACAAAACACATTATTACAGCGCAGTTAGCGCACAATATCCAGACGAAGGAGAAAGGTGGAGTATCATGAAAGAAGTTATTCATGAAATGTATAGTAAGGAACAAATTGATCAGATGGTAACGGAGATCGCAACACGCATCAATAAGGATTATGAGGGAAAGCAGATCCATATGATTTGTATTTTGCGTGGCAGTGTCTTTTTTTGCGCAGATCTTGCTAAGAAAATTACCGTGCCGGTTTCTATGGATTTTATGGCAGCATCCAGCTATGGAAATGAGGTCAAAAGTTCCGGACAATTGATGATCACGAAAGACCTTGACGATGATATTGATGGTCGTCACTGCCTGATCGTGGAAGATATTATCGATTCAGGAAATACACTATCTAAAATTTGTGGACTGCTTGCAGCACGCAATCCTGCCAGCCTGAAGATTGCCACATTGTTAGATAAACCGGATCGTAGAGAAGTAGATGTAGAGGTAGATTACACTGGTTTTGTCGTTCCAGACAAATTCATCGTAGGCTATGGACTCGATTATGCACAGAAATATCGTAATCTTCCTTATCTGGGTGAGGTGGAATTTGTAGACGAATAAAAGGAGATGTTCATGAACAGACAGATGAGATCAGGTGGAGCTGGTTTTTATGTGCTCGTACTCGCGATCATTGGAATTGCGATGTATATTTCGAGTATTATGACTAGCAGCACCGGCAGTCAGTATAATGTGGAAGACTTCAAGCAGGATGTGAAAGCAGGTAAGGTCACTTCCGTGGAGATCACGCCGAATGAGGAAACACCGACAGGTGTTGTGCGTGCGAATTATGAGAACAAGCGAAGTAAACATTTTAATTGTACTGACATAAAAGATGTAGAAGAGATTATAAAAACAGACAGCAAACTTGCACAAAATTATGTTATCAACGACGTGGATAAACCGTCTTGGATCATTACCGTATTGCTGCCGTGTGGATTTGGATTAGTAGCGTTGTTTTTGCTGTTTACCTTTTTGTCCGCACAGACAGGTGGAGGAGCCGGCGCAAGTGGCTCGAAGATGATGGATTTCGGTAAGAGCCGGGCAACCAGGATCGACCCGGATTCTCCAAATGCAAAGAAGTTTATTGATGTTGCCGGCCTTAAAGAAGAGAAAGAGGAATTAGAAGAGATTGTAGATTTCTTGGATAAACCGGCAAAATATACCGATGTAGGAGCAAGAATCCCAAAAGGAATCCTGATGGTAGGCCCTCCGGGAACCGGTAAAACGCTGCTTGCCAAAGCAGTGGCAGGAGAGGCAGGAGTACCATTCTTTAGTTTGTCGGGTTCTGATTTTGTGGAAATGTTTGTTGGTGTCGGCGCATCCCGTGTGCGTGATTTATTTGCAGAAGCGAAGAAGAATGCACCGTGTATCATCTTTATTGATGAGATTGATGCTGTAGCCCGCAAGCGTGGTTCCGGCTTAGGCGGTGGACACGATGAGCGTGAGCAGACCTTGAACCAGATGTTGGTTGAGATGGATGGTTTTGGCGTCAATGAGGGGATCATTGTAATGGCGGCAACGAACCGTGTGGATATTTTGGATCCTGCGATTTTGCGACCGGGACGTTTTGACCGTCAGGTGACGGTTGGCAGACCGGATGTGCGTGGGCGTGAGGAAATATTACGTGTACATGCGCGAGGCAAGACACTTGGCGACGATGTTGATCTGAGCAAGATCGCACACACGACGATCGGTTTTACCGGAGCAGATCTGGAGAACTTGTTAAACGAAGCTGCGATCGCCTGTGCCAAAGATGGACGCAGTTTTATTTCGCAGGAAGATGTAGATAAATCCTTTATCAAGCTTGGTATTGGTAAAGAGAAGAAGAGCCGTATCGTATCCGAACACGATCGTAAGATCACAGCATACCATGAGGCGGGTCATGCAATCCTGTTCCATGTATTGCCGGATGTGGGACCGGTTCACATTGTATCGATTATCCCAACAGGAAGTGGTGCCGGCGGTTATACAATGCCGATTTCCGAGAAGGACGATATGTATTTGACCAAGGGCAAGATGCTGCAGGATATTACGGTCAGTCTCGGTGGCCGGATCGCAGAGTCACTTGTGTTGGATGATATTACGACGGGAGCTTCACAGGATATTAAGCAGGCAACCGAGCAGGCTAAGGCAATGGTTACCAAATACGGATTTACGAAAAATGTCGGCATGATCAATTATGCGGGTGAGGACGAAGTATTTGTTGGCCGAGAGATTGGTCAGTCGAGCCGCGGATATAGCGAGGATGTTGCGAAGAAGATTGACGAGGAAGTGAAGTCGATCATTGATAGCTGCTATGAGCGTGCAGAGGAAATCCTCAAAGAAAATATGGAAGTTTTGCATAAATGTGCCGCTCTGTTGCTTGAAAAAGAACGCATTGATCGTGAAGAATTTGAAAAATTATTTGCGGGCGAAGAGCAGACAGTACCGGAGAATTGATGAAAAGTTACAAAAACAGGTTGGTTTCCCTATAGATTTTGGGGAAATTGACCTGTTTTTTATTGCTTGTTCTCAAAATGCACAAAAACTTTTTCAAATTTCTGTCAAGTTTGTGCACACTTAACTGCGATCCACTGCTATACTAACCATCGTAAACCCCAATACATTATATAGTTTTTGCTACACCCCATAAGTAACAAAAATACCTTCTCCAAAAAGGATAGTCGTGCGTTGACTGTCCTTTTTATTTGTATTGCAATATTGAGTATTATCTTGTAAAGTATAGATGGCATGGAATTAAGAAGAGCAGGAGGGACAGAACATGCGACCAGTAAATTTATACAATACATTAACTAAAAAAATTGATGAATTTCATCCGAACGTTCCGGGTAAAATAAACATGTATACATGCGGACCAACCGTGTATCATTTTGCGCACATTGGAAATCTTCGCAGTTATATTATGGAAGATGTTTTGGAAAAGTATCTGCGTTATGCCGGATATGATGTAAAGCGTGTTATGAATATTACCGATGTCGGTCATTTGACGAGTGATGCAGACAGCGGGGAAGATAAGATGTTAAAAGGTGCTAAGCGCGAGCACAAAACAGTGATGGAGATTGCTGAGTTTTACCGCAAGGCATTCTTTGAGGACTGCGCCAAGTTAAATATCAAGACTCCGGACGTCGTTGAGCCGGCAACAAACTGCATTCCGGAGTTTATTCATATGATCGAGAAGCTGCTTGACGATGGTTATGCTTATGTAGCAGGCGGCAATGTATATTTTGACACATCGAAGCTGAAAGAATATTATGTCTTATCCAATCAGAAAGAGGAAGAGCTGATGGTTGGTGCCAGAGATGATGTGGAAGAGGATGAAAACAAACGAAGCAAAACAGATTTCGTATTGTGGTTCACCAAGTCAAAATTTGACGATCAGGAGTTGAAATGGGACAGCCCTTGGGGAGTCGGTTATCCGGGCTGGCATATTGAGTGTTCCTGCATCAGCATGAAGCATTTGGGTGAATATTTGGATATCCATTGTGGCGGCGTTGATAATATTTTTCCGCATCATACAAATGAAATTGCGCAGAGTGAAGCTTATACCGGGCATAAATGGTGTAACTACTGGTTTCATGTACAGCACCTGAACGACAAGCGCGGTAAGATGAGTAAATCGGCAGGTGGCTTTTTGACCGTGTCATCTCTGGAAGAGCAAGGTTACAACCCGCTGGTTTACCGTATGTTCTGTCTACAGTCACATTATCGCAAACCGTTGGTATTTAGTTACGAAGTATTGGATAATGTGAAAATCGCATACGAAAAGTTACAAAAACGGATCGCGGCTTTGTCCAAAGAAGGTGAAGTGGATCAGGACGTTTTTGCAGCATATCAGGATAAATTTGCAGAAGCCATGGGAAGCGATATTAATACTTCTCAGGCACTTACCGTATTGTATGATGTACTCAAGGCAGATACCAATGATGCAACCAAACGTGCGCTGATCGAGGATTTTGATCAGGTATTGTCTTTGGGACTGCTTGCGGAAGAAGAGGGAGAGACTGGCGCAGATCCGGAGCTTGTTGCTTGGATCGAGGAAAAGATCGCAGAGCGTAAAGCAGCTAAGAAGGAAAAAGATTTTGCGAAAGCAGATGCGATCCGTCAGGAGCTTTTGGACAAGGGAATCGAAGTAAAGGACACAAGGGAAGGAACCGTTTGGACATGTCTATAACTAAAAAATGGCTTGCCTTTTGCCTGGCGGTCTGCATGATCATGCCACTTGTGGCGGGTTGTGGTGAGATCGCAACGAAAAAGGAAGATGGGAAACTGCACATTGTCACTACGGTATTTCCGTATTATGATTTTGCAAAACAGATTGGTGGCGATCGTGTGTCGGTAGATCTGATCGTTCCTGCCGGAATGGATACACACTCATTTGAACCGACTGCCAAAGATATGGTGACGATCGGTGAAGCAGATGTATTTATCTACAATGGTGGAACAATGGAAAGCTGGGTGCCAAAGGTATTAGAAGCGGCAGAAGGCAAAGATATAACAACGCTGCGAATGATGGATCATGTCAAGGTTGTTGACGAGGAAATAGTGGAAGGCATGCAGGAAGAAGAACATGAGCATGGGCATGCAGATGGTGATCACGACGATGCGGAGGAGACGGAGCAGGATGAGCATATATGGACTGCACCGCTTAACTGTGTCAAGTTTGTCGATGAGATCGCAGCTGCTTTTGCAAAGGCAGATCCGGATCATTCACAGGAATACCTAAACCGCGCAGAGCAATATACTGCACAGTTAAAGGATTTGGATATGCAGATCCGTCAGATCGTCGCAGGAGCAAAACACAAAGAGATGGTCTTTGGAGACCGCTTTCCGCTGCGATATTTTACAGACGCCTATGGACTGACATACCGTGCCGCATTCCCAGGATGCAGCAGCGATATGGAGCCAAGTGCGGATACGATCGCTTATTTGATCGATCGTATCAAACAGCAGCATATTTCAGTTGTGCTGCAGGTAGAGATGAGCAGTTCCAAAGTTGCTGATACGATCGCGGAGGCGACCGGGGCAAAAGTGGAAACCTATCAGTCTTGTCATACCGTATCCAAGAAACAATTTGATGCGGGAGTAACGTATTTGTCATTAATGCAGGAGAATCTGCAAGTATTAAAAGACTGCCTCAATTAAGGCAGTCTTTTTGCATTGCAAATTTTGAAATGGGTGGCGGTTTTTGGAAAGAACATGGTAATATGATTGTGTAACCGGATAGAACATAGCTATTTGCGTATTACAAGATGAATGGCAGATTTAGGGGGAATCATGGAACAGATACAGGAGGAAACGATCCTTGCGCTGTTAATAGACAAACCGGCAGAGGGAATTCGTATACTGACCGCACAATACGGTGGTTTGGTGTATTCGATCACGTGGCGCCGTTTGCAGGGATGTCTTCGTAAAGAGGATATTGAAGAATGTGTCAGCGATGTTTTTTTTGAATTATATCGCTGCAGAGACAAGATTGATCTGTCGAAAGGTTCGCTAAAGACTTTTTTGCTGACGATCGCCGAGAGGCAGGCAATTAGGTATTACGAGCGCAAGACAGACAAATTTGATAAAATTTCGCTGCAAGAACAGTTGGAAAAAGGGGAAGAACCCTTGTCGGATCACAATGTGGAACAGCAAACGATACAGAAAGAGGAGAGCCGCCTTTTGATCGAGGCGATAAAGGGCTTGGGGGAGCCGACGGCGAGCATTGTGATCCAGAAGTATTATTATGGAATGACAGCAAAAGAAATCGGGCAGCGGGCAGGATTATCCAAAAATGCAGTAGAGAAACGATTGAAACGTGGATTAGAAAAGTTAAAGACGGTGCTGCAGAGTGAACATGATCAGTTGACATAGCAACAACTGCAGATGGACATAAGAATGGAGGAGATCATTATGAAGATTCATACAAAGCGTAGAAAAGCTAACAACAATGAGCCGTGGATCGGAGAATTACTGGATGAAGTAAGTGAGGATAAATTGTTGGAAATGAGTGCGATCCCGACGGATATTCCGTTACCGCTTCCAAATCAGGAAAAGTTAGCCAGAACGGTTATCGATAAAGCAGATGTTTTTGATGAACAAGAGAGAGAACGTCGCAAACAATATGAAAAGGCATACTGCCGCAAACAGTTCTTGCGGGCAACACTGATCGTTGGCGTTATCGTGTGCGCATTTATTGCGTTGTATTTGGGTGGCGTATTCGACAATGTTTTGCTGGATCACTACAATTATCGGTTAGAATCGATGGTCGTGCAAAATTGTGAGAGCGAGGAGCAGGGGGCACAGGTTGATGTCGATAAGTTGATCCAAGCAGGATTTTTTGGCGATGCGGGAGTGCTTGGAAAACAAACAAAAGACCTGGCGGATGAGGACAAATTAGAGAACACAGCGTATAAAGTCGCAGAAGATTATTGCAAACGCATGAGCAATGACTATGCCATTGATGACTGCAAGGTAGTCAGATTATTTGACTACAGGGATACATCGGATCCTGCCGTGACGAAAGAGGGAGGCAGTGTGAAAATGTGCGAAATTGCAGCAACTTTTATGAAAATAGACAGAACCGGCAAATTGGCTGAGCAGGCAAACCAGCCATTAACGCCATTGAAATATGGGCAGTCGAATCCGTGGTCATTATCAGATTATTTGACGAAAGATCTCGAACAGGTGATACCAAGTGACCGGTTGACGAAAAAGCAAGCAAGTGTCGTCTTTTTGATCGCCCTTGACGATTAGCCGGTCGAAAGGTTGGGCAGATTCTTCGTCTTGACAGAATGTGAGAAACATGACAAAATATATATTTAACATGTTTCAACATGTTGCGAGTAAAATGTCAGCGGCATAGTTGACGTTTGGATCGTGCAAAGCAAGAATGGAGGATTGACAATGAGGGTAAAGAAGAGCAGCAATTGGAAGTACGTGGTAATGATGATGCTTGCTATGGTGTTATCGTGTAGTGCTATGACAGCAGTAACACAGGCAGCAACCACACACACAGCAAGTGCTACAACAGACAGAAAAGACGGGGTATGTACGTATACGGTAAAGGGTCTTGATCCATCCAGAGAATCTGAATTTACGATGGAATTAAGAAGATCAGACAATAAACAGACGATGATCAAGAAGCAGATTAGGATCAGCGAGGATAATTGCGTGAATGGAACCTATGAAGGAAACATCACACTCGCAGATGCAAAATACATTTGCACCAGCTATTCGGTTCATATTTTGGTAGGAACAGAAGACATTAAAGCAGGTGTATGTGATTTTTCCATTCATCGCAGCAGAATGCGTATGCTGATCACCGGCAAGTCAACAGACAGTGCAAGAACTTTTCAGCTTGTGTCAACAGAGCCGGAAGGCGGTGTACTCGCACCCGGCAGCGGCAACAAAGTGAAAGTGTACGCTTGGCAGAAAAATAAATCCGAAAGCACGGCGAAGGAAATCGGTGGAGCTAAGAATTTAGCCGGCTCTTCCCTGAAGTGGACGGAGAAGATTTCTAAGGCAGGCAGTGCTTATGGAACGTGGTGTGCCAAGATCGTGCTGGAAAATGAAAATTGGTCACAGGGCATTACGGTAGCACAGTCTGAATACAAGGTAGAACCGTTGTCAGGTACATTGACAGTTCAAAAGAGTGCTTCTTTGGAGAAGAAAAAATCTTTTAAGATCGTTTTGAGTGGTTTTCAAAGCGTATCGGATGTGAAACAGATTTCTTTCCCAATTTATAATAGCGCTGGAAAGAAAGTATATACTGCTAAGGCAAGCAAATCCGGCAAGAAATATGTTGCCACGGTTAAATTAAAGAAGTTAAAAAATAAACTGGGTCTCTATACAGTAAAAGCAGTTTACAAAAATACAGGCAATGTGTCCAGGATGCTGACTTGTACTGCATTGGCAGACGAACGTGCCAAGGGTGGTAAATTCAAGATTAAAGTTCGCAAGGATGCATCTTCAAAATTTACATTATCCGGAGCATATTTGCCGGGTAATATTAAGAAAGTGACATTTGTAGTATACAAAAATGGCAAGAAGAAACAAGGCACCTACAAGGCAGTTCTTGCTTCTAAGAAATACAGTGCGGTAGTCAAGAGCAAGAGCACCGGAAAATATGTTGCCTATGCCTATGGCTATACTGCTTGGGGCAAAAAAATACTGTTAAACAAGAAGTCCTATAGCATTGGCAAGAAACATATGGGAAAACAGGGATGGCGTTATGAAAAATATAACGGAAAGACGTATAAATTTTACTATATTAACAATGAACGCCAGACAAATCTGACCAAGATCTTGAAACTGAAAAAAGGAAGCGGTCGTTATACGATCGAATTAAATCGTGCGGCTGGAGTTGTGACGGTATATATGTACGATACCAAAACGAAATCTTATGATATTCCTGTGCAGGCATTTTCGGTATCCGTTGGTAGAGATGTCTCAACGAATGCAGGACCGGGAGCACTGGCGTTACATTCTTCGTATACACCGTTAGGAAACTTTAGCGTGTGCAGTAATGGGCAGGCGGTGCGTTACACCTTAAAGCCGATGCATGAGCCGGACGGAAGTACCGTATATGCAAGATGGGCAGTACACATTGTTGGAAATGTTTATTTTCATGCAATCGCAGTGGGAGGACAGTCCCATTATTCCTTAAATCCAAACACATACAACCGCCTTGGATCACCGGCGTCTGCAGGATGTATCCGTATGACAGTTGCCGATGCAAAATGGCTGTATGACTATATGCCGACCGGAACACCGATCAAGATCAAGCAGGGGAACAGCAAGAAGCCTGGACCGCTTGGTAAGCCGGAAACGATCAAAGTGACAGGAAGTATTCACTATGATCCAACCGACCCGGAAGTGCCAAATTCCCGCAAAAAAGCGGATTACAAGGCAAATAGGATCAGCGGTTATATGACAAAGAGCGGCAAAAAGGTGGGCTATTAATGTGAGGGTGCAAGGACTTAGAACAGATCACAGCTTAGTGATCTGTGGCATCTTTGAAACATAGGATTCAGAAAGGAAACATACCATGAAGACAAAACAAATGGTTGGTATTTTGGTGACAGGTGCAGTGATCATTGCTGTAGGTGTGACCGGTGTAGTTTCAAATATTGTGAAGAGCAAGTTTACACAAAGTAAGAAGAGTGATGTGTCAAGCGTAGTAAACAATCTGATGGGAGAAGCCTCGGTGTCTTTGCCAACGGAAGATTTCATCGGTGTGATCAATATTGAGGGCGAGATTGGGCCGACAGAGACAAATGCTTGGAAGGCAAGCACAGGTTACAATCATGATCTGTACATGAAATACATTGACAAAATGATTAAGAGCAGCAGCAACAAAGGGATCATGCTTTATGTAGATAGTCCGGGAGGAACGGTATACGAGAGTGATGAGTTGTATTTGAAGCTGGAAGAATATAAGGAGAAAACAAAGCGGCCGATCTGGGCGTATTTTGCGCAGGAGGCGTGCTCCGGTGGATATTATATTTCCATGGCAGCAGATACGATTTATGCAAACCGCAATTGCTGGACCGGATCGATCGGTGTCATTGTATCACTGACGAATTACAAAGGTCTTTATGATAAGTTGGGGATCAAGGAAATTGACATTACCAGTGGACCTAATAAAGCAATGGGATCCGGCGGATTGGATATGACGAACGAGCAGAAACAGATCATGCAGGGATTAGTGGATGAAGCGTATGATCAGTTCGTAAGCATTGTCAGTGAAGGTCGTGGCATAAACGATGCCAATGTGCGCAAGATTGCGGATGGACGTATTTACACTGCGAAACAGGCAAAGGAAAATGGTCTGGTCGACGAGGTTGGTTCTTATGAAGAGGAGAAGCAGGATTTTATCCAGACGAATGATTTCGACAAGAACATTACGTTTTATGAGCCGGATAACGATATGAATTCGTTGGTAAGCAGTCTGTTCCAGGCAGCCGAAGACGTAACACCAAAGTCTGATGCACAGATCGTGAAAGACATGATCGACACAAAAGGAAAAGGAGTGCTGAAATATTATGCAGAATAATACGGAAAATCAGGTATATGCCGGATTTTTCGTACGTCTGGCAGCTTATATCATTGATTGGATCATCGTAGGATGCGTATTGCTCGTCGTTAAGTTCCCGCTATGGATCGCGACAGTAGCAAGTCCGGACAATTTTATCGTGAAAGATTTTATTTTTTCATATTCGGTCAAGGATATTGTACTATATCTGCTCGGTGTGTTGTATTTTATCCTGCTCACCTATTTTACAGGAGCAACATTGGGAAAACGTGCAATGCGTTTGCGGGTTGTCAGCAGTGAGCAGCGCAAGATGACATTATTCGAGGTGGCTTATCGGGAGACGGTTGGAAGATTTCTGTCTAAGATCATTATCTTTATCGGGTATTTTATGATCGGACCGGATCACGAAAAACGTGCACTGCATGATCGGCTGGCGGATACGAGAGTCGTATATTACCATGTGCGTGAGGTCGAGATTCCACCAACGGTTGTTTATCGCGAACGCGCACCGATCTACTCCAATGGTCCGATGCAGGGGCAGATGGTCAATGAGCAAAAATCTGATTTTTGAAATTAAAAAGTGAATATTAATATAACAGAAAGAAGCTATCGCTCATTTGCGATAGCTTCTTTCGTATATTTTCCTGCATATTGGCAACACTAGCAATAGAAAGTCAAACTTGCATAACCTGCGATAGTGACTATTCCCATAATACTTTATTATGTGTCATGATAAGCAAATGTTTTGTAGCCAATACACTAACTTGTTCTGCTGCAAAAGGACTAAGACAATTGCTGCAGTTGCAAGTTTTTGCGCAGATTTCGGTTGTGGAAGTTTGGAAAATAAAGCGGCAAAGACTACAGAGAGGTGCTGTAGTTACAAGTCAGAATGGAGGAAAAGATGTTTGAAGAGAAGGAATCCATGTGGAAGAAAAAAGGATTTTATGTATCGGTGTGTACTGCGTTAGTGTGCCTGTTGGCGATCGGAACAACATACTATCGAATGAATAATGATCCACAGGGTGGCGGCTTTATGAAAGCAGAGGTAGAGTCCTCAGATGCACCGGAAGACAGTATGCAGCCTGTGGGAAATTCTAAGGATCAGTCGATTGCAGACAAAAATAAGGCAACAATAGCACCGTCGATCCCAAGTGATACGCCACAGCCAAAGGCGACGAAAAAACCGCAGAAAAAAAATACCGCAAACAACGAAAAGACTGCAGCAAAGTCTGGTAGATCAAGAAAAGCAGCTGCTAAGGATACAACGGTAGCCTCCCAAAAAGACAAGAAGCACTTTGCCTTTAATGAAGAAAAGGGATTGAGCTGGCCGGTCAAAGGTAAGGTATTGATGAAGTTTAGCATGACAGATGCCGTATATTTTAAGACATTAGCACAGTATCGATGTAATCCGGCATTGATCATCGGCGGCAAAGTCGGACAGAACGTTAAAACCGCAGCGGCCGGTGAAGTCTTGTCGGTTAGTAAGAACGATGAAACAGGCAAAACCGTGACAATGAACATTGGCAATGGATACACGCTCACATATGGGCAGCTCAAGGCAGTATCCGTCAAAGAAGGCGATGAATTAAAAGCGGGAGAAACCATTGGAAAACTTGCGGCACCAAGTACAGCGTATACGGAAGAAGGGTGTAATCTGTATTTTAAGGTAGAGCAGAATGGAACAGCGGTTGATCCTCTTCTTCTATTAGATTAATACAAAACTCCATCATGCCTGTAAAGCATGGTGGATACATAATAATAAACTCAAACTTCCCATACCTTAAATCCTTCACAACCGCATATTGCTTATTTTGTTAAGTCTCTGATGAATACATGCCCGAAGGATTGTCTGAGATGTCC